>JAESGD010000002.1_pt1:637500-809229 | contig 809229 bp, 784 predicted proteins | sample 9269581 | NCBI WGS metagenome assembly JAESGD01 (sample SAMN14515903, study PRJNA621661) | algae metagenome | isolation source: Cyanomargarita calcarea GSE-NOS-MK-12-04C and co-occurring heterotrophs from... | place: USA: Grand Staircase Escalante National Monument, Utah... | reverse complement strand
GTCGTTGCCTGCGCCGCCGTCCATGCGATCGTAGTCGCCCAGGCCGGAGTCCCCGCGCAGGGTGTCGTTGCCGTTCCCGCCGACCAGGATGTCGGTGAAGAAACCGTCGCCGCCGATCAGGGTGTCGCCGCCTTCACCGCCCTGAAGATTGTCGGCCTCGCTGCCGCCGTTCAGCGTGTCGTTGCCGATCCCGCCGTCCAGATAGTCGATAGCCGCATCGCCGTTCAGAGTGTCATTGCCGTCCTGACCATACAGGGTGTCGTTGCTGTCGCCGCCGTTGACCGTGTCGTTTCCGGCTCCGGCGATCAGCAGGTTGGCACCCTCGTTCCCGGTGATGACGTTGGCGATCTCGTTACCGACCCCGTAGATGTCGTCTGTGCCCGTCAATGTCAGGCTCTCTACGTTGGCATAGAGGTAGTAGCTGACCGTCGAAATCGCGCTGTCGTTGCCCTCGCCAACGCCTTCGAAAATCACATCGAGAGCACTGTCTACATAGAAGGTGTCATTGCCGATGCCGCCGCCCAGATGGTCGTCGCCGGTACCGCCGTCGATGATGTCGTCTCCGGAATTGCCAGAGACGGTGTCATTGCCGGTATTACCGAAAAGGACATCATCACCACTATCTCCGTGAAGCGTGTCGTTGCCCTCGCCTCCATCAATGGCGTCATTCCCGCTGCCTCCGCGTATGATGTCGCTTCCACCATCTCCATAGATGGTTTCACCTGCGTCGCTTCCGGTTAGGGTGTCGTTCGAAAAATAGCTTCCGGCGATCAGTGGGCCGTCCATTCCTGAGACGCCCGTTGCGATCGTGGCGTCGGAAAATTGAATAAACTCAACATCCGTTAGAATGTCAGTTCCCTCTGGCCCTGTAATGCTGGTAACGCGACCGACGGTATTGACCGTGTAGCTTGCACGTGGGTTGGCATAAATGGCGCTATCTACTCCTGATCCGCCATGAATCCTGTCATTACCAGTTCCGCCATTGATTGTATCGTCACCCTCATCACCGTGCAAAGTGTCGTCGATTCCTCCAAATACTGTATTGCCTCCAAATATGTAGTCATTTCCTATACCGCCGTGAATCACATCTGTTAAAGAGGTTCCAGTCAGGCGATCATTGCCTGCAAATCCATACAGTTGGATGCCGGAATATGGCGGACTGGTCGGGTTGGGCGCGCTAACGATGTCATCGAACTCGGTCAAATACAGACCGTTAAGAAATTCAATATTTGTAATGGTAGAGTTCATCACGGCAGCGAGAGAAGTCAGCGAACCTGCGCTAAGGTCTAGCGTGACTCCAGCACTCAAGCCGTGAAGTGTGGCGTAGATTCCATCACTTCCAGATCCGCCATTTACCTGATCGTTAAGGCCCATGTGGATAGTGTCATTTCCAGCGCCGGTTGAAACAACATCTCTATCGCCATCGTCAAGGCGCGATCCGTGGATTCCGCCTACGATTTCAATAACGCTCGATGATGATGTTATTACCGTATTTGGGTTTGAATAATCGTCAGCTCCAAAGGTTGTAATCGTATCTGAGCCCTCTCCACCGACTACAAATGTATTTGCGATGATAACGTCGTCAAAATCAGTAGCGCGAAGCCGGAATCCCTCAAAATTTGAAAGCTGACCGCCCGTGAGATTTTGGAGTTGGTTTAGCCAGTTTTCACCCGTCAAATCTACATTTATAGATCGGCCTAGACCTAGCAAACTAACCACAACGACATCCGAGTGCTCGCCCCCATCGGCTATATCGCCGAGTCCAACATAAATCGTGTCAGAGTAGTCGTTGCCGTATAGATAGTCGACTGAAAAATCGTCGGAATAAAGGTCGAACAAATAGGTGAAGGCGTTGTTAGGGTTTGTGGTGGGCGTGGCGATCAGTTCGCGGCCATTGTGACTAATTACGTCAGAATTCCCACCGCCAACTATGGTGTCTGACCCGCTTCCGCCGATCAGGATGTTACGACCTCCTCCGCCATTGATGGTGTCGTCTCCATCCCCACCATCGATTCCGTCACCGGAATCAGGCTCGTCGCCGCCGTCGATTGTGTCGTTACCTGCGAGGCCTCGAATATAGTCTTGCCCTTCCAATCCCGTAATGGTGTCCCTGCCAGCACTACCCGTGAGTATGTCAGAGTCGTTGGTTCCGGTGATCGTTGGCATGGCTCGTTCCCCCATTAAGCTACGAAAACCCTACATGTCTTTAGTGGGGTGTCTATCGCTCCATGGGCAAAAAAATGCTCGCATCAGTAGCGTCGGTCGCCCTATTCCATTTCCACATCGTCCGGCGATACTGCATAAACCTTGGCGCAGTATTCGCAGGTGACGTGGATCAGGCCGTCGGGCTCGGCCATGTCGGCGCGTTCCTCCGGCGGAAAGGAGGCCAGCATGCCGACGATCCGCTGCCGCGAACACCGGCAGTGGGCGCGCAGGGGATGGGCGTTTTCCAGCCGCACGCCGTCTTCGTGGAACAGGCGGAACAACAGGGTCTGGGGCGTGATGGTCGGATCGACCAGTTCGTCGTCGGCCAGGGTATGGAACAGGGCCTGGGTCCGCTCCCAGACATCCTCGGTCGAGCCGCGCGCATCGTCACCGGCCACGACCTGGATCAAGGCCCCCCCGGCTCGCCATGACGTGCCCGCATCGGTCGTCACCGAGCCGACGGCCAGCTTGACCCGCGTCGGGATCTGTTCGGATTGCTGGAAATAGTGTTCGGCGCACAGCGACAGGCTCTCGCCCTCAATTGGGGTCACGCCCTGCGTGCGTTCGAAATCGGGTCCGCGATCCAGGGTCATGATGAACACCCCCTGGCCCAGCAGGGTCTGGGCGCCCGGCCGGGCAAAGCCCGTCGAGGCCTGCGCCACAGCTTCCGGATCAAACCGGCAGAAGCCGCGCAGGGACCCGTCGGTATCATAGTCTGCCACGACATAGCGGACGGGGCCGTCGCCCTGCGCCTGGACGATCAGTCGCCCCTCGACCTTTAGGCTGGATCCGACCAGGGCGGCCAGGGCGCAGGCCTCGCCCAGGAGGGCGGCCACCGCCTCGGGGTAGTCGTGGGCGCTCAGCACCTCATCGACCGCATCACCCATCCGCACCAGACGGCCGCGCACGGGCCATCCGTCGATCTGGAAGGCGGCGGCCAGATCGTCGGTCAGGGCAGGGGTTTCGGGCGCGTGATCGGACACGGGCAATCCTCGGTCGGCGGCGGTGCAGGGAAGGGCGCTAGATAGGGGACGGGTTCGCGCTTGGTAAGAGGGGCGTGTTAAGGCAGGAACCTGCAGTCCGCGCATCTCGTTTTCTGTACGCCCTTCAAAGCCCGAGCCCGATCGATCCATGACCGCCAAGCCGACCCTGAAAGCCTTGAATCAGCAGGCCATCGTCATCACCGGAGCCACATCCGGCGTCGGTCTGGCCACGGCGCGTCGGGCGGCGCGATCTGGGGCCTGCGTGTTTCTGATCGCGCGGGGAGAGGGCGATTTGAAATCCCTGTGCGAGGAACTTCAGGCGACGGGGGCCCGCGTCGCCTATGCTGTGGCCGACGTGTCCGACTATGACGCCCTGGCTCTTGCGGCGGACAAGGCCCAGCGGCTGTTCGGCGGCTTCGACACCTGGGTCAACAATGCCGGAGTTTCCATCTTCGGGCCCATCCGGGAGACCACGCTGGAGGACCAGCGTCGGCTTTTCGAGACCAACTATTGGGGCGTGGTGAACGGGTCTCTTCTGGCGGCTGAACACCTGCGGGGCCGGCCGGGTGGCGGGGCCATCATCAATGTCGGCTCGACCCTGTCCGACGCCCCCATCCCGGTGCAGGGCATCTATTCGGCGTCGAAACATGCGGTGAAGGGCTTTACCAATGCGTTCCGCATGGAACTGCTACGCGAACAGGCTCCGGTGTCGCTGACGCTCGTCAAGCCGTCGGCGATCGACACACCCTACAACAAACACGCGCGCAACCTGACGGGGCAGGCTGTGCAGAACCCCCAGCCGGTCTATGCGACGCACGTGGTGGCCGACACCATCCTCTACTGCGCCCAGCATCCCATCCGCGAGATCACGGTCGGGGGCGGGGGCCGACTGATTGCCTCATTCTATTCCGCCTTGCCGGGATTGGCGGAACCACTTCTGGCGCGGTTCGCTCCTAGCCTCATGCGGGACAGGGGTTCCGCCTATCAGCCGTATGACGACGGGCTCTATGACCCGACCGAGGACGGCCTCGACGAAGAGGTTCACTATCCCATGATCCGACAGTTCAGTGCCCTGGCCGAAGTTCGCAAACATCCCGGTATCGCCTCCGGCGTCGTGGCCGTGTTGGCGGCCGTCGGTGTCGCGATCCTGCTGTTGAACCAGCGTACCGGCCCGACGCGATACGAGACCCTGCGTCGCCGGGTCGATCCGCGAGGGTGGGTCGATACCGAGGCCCTGCGTGATCGCCTTGAAGCCGCGACCCGCGACCTGCGCCACCGCTTCGACGACGTGCGTCACGAGGCTGAGGATCTGGGTAACAAGGGAGCGTCTCGCGCCGGTCAATGGTTCGGCAAGGCGCGCAAATCGTCAGAGCGCTCGCTGCGGGATGGCGGTCAGGCTGCGCGACGCTATGCGGGTCACGCTGGCGGCTATGCGCGCGAACATGCGCGTGAGGGTGGGGCGCTGTTAGCGATCGCCACCATCGCCGCCGTCATTGCGGGGGCCGCCCTGGAGACCCGCCGCGAGGATAGCCGCATCAAGCGCATCGCCAAATTCTGAGGCGAAGCCAGCCATCTGGCGCGGGTCGGGGGTTTGCCCCGATCCGCGCCGACGATTTTCAATCCTCACATCGGATTCTGCGGGCAGGATTTTGTCCTGACGGCTTTGCTGCATCTGCGAAGCTGGTTAAACGGTTCCCATGACCGACGCCCCCACCTTCGTCTTCGATTTCGACTCCACCCTGGTCCGGATCGAGACCCTTGAGGCGCTCGCCGATATCGCTCTGGAAGGTCGGCCCGAAGCGGAGTCCACCCGGGCCGAGATCGCGCGCCTGACCGACGCGGCGATGAACGGTCAGATTGGATTTGGCGAGGCACTGCGGCGTCGCCTGTCTCTGCTCCCCCTGACGCGAGAGCATGTTCAGACGCTGGCTGAGCTTATTCTGGATGAGGGCACGCCTTCCGTTCGCCGCAACCTTCGCTTCTTCCAGGACAATGCCCAGCGCATCGTTATCCTGTCCGGCGGCTTCCGCGAGATCATCGCCCCCATCGCCGAACGGCTGGGGGTCAGCCCGGACCGCGTGCTGTGCAACGATCTGGTCTACGACGCGGACGGTCAGGTGATCGGGGTCGATGATGCCAACCCCCTGTCGCACGCGGACGGAAAGCCGACGGTCATCGCGGCGCTAAACCTGCCCCGGCCCATCGTCATGGTGGGCGACGGCTGGAACGATGCGGAGGTCAAGCTGGCCGGGGCCGCCGACCGCTTTTATGCCTATACCGAGATCGTCCGGCGCGAGCGCGTGGTCGAGGTCGCCGATGCCGAGGCCCCATCGATGGACGAGCTCCTGCATGCCGAGGGTATGATCGGCCGCTGGTCCTTTCCGCGCAGCCGCATCCGCATGCTGCTGCTCGAAAACATCCACCCCGCCGCCGTCGAGCGGTTGGAGGAGGAGGGGTATTCCGTCCAGACGATGAAGGGAGCCCTGGACGAGGACGACCTGATCGCCGCCATCAAGGGCGTGCATGTCCTCGGCATCCGATCCAAGACTACCGTCAGCGCCAGGGTGCTGGCGCAGGCCGATCGGCTGATGGCCATTGCGGCCTTCTGCATCGGCACCAACCAGATCGACCTCGACGCGGCCGCCGACCATGGCGTGGCGGTGTTCAATGCGCCCTATTCGAACACCCGATCTGTGGTGGAACTGGCCATCGGCCTGACAATCACTCTGATGCGCGATGTGGCCGACAAGTCCGCCGCCATGCACGAAGGCCGCTGGAACAAGTCCGCCGACGGCTCGCGCGAGCTGCGAGGCAAGACCCTGGGCATCGTCGGATACGGGGCCATCGGCTCCCAGCTGTCGGTGCTGGCAGAAGCCCTGGGCATGCGCGTCGTCTTCTACGATCTGGCCGAACGGCTGGCCCTGGGCAATGCGCGCCGGGTCCGCAGGCTCGACGCGCTTCTGGCAGACGCCGACGTGGTCAGCCTGCATGTCGATGGCCGCAAGGAAAACACCAATGTCTTCGGCGCGGCCCAGTTTGCGCAGATGAAGCCGGGAGCCCTTCTGTTGAACCTGTCGCGCGGCCATGTCGTCGATGTCGGGGCCTTGGCCCAGGCGATGGGATCGGGCCGGATCGGCGGGGCCGCCGTCGACGTCTTCCCCGAGGAGCCTCGCACCAATGCCGATCCGTTCGACAGCCCCTTACGGGGCCTGAAGAACATGATCCTGACGCCGCACATCGGCGGTTCGACCGAAGAGGCGCAGGAAGCGATCGGCGAGTTCGCGGCCGAACGCCTGCTGGGGTATCTGAACCGGGGCGACACGACCTTTTGCGTCAACCTGCCCAATGTTCAGCTGGCCGAGGTGTCTGGCGGGCACCGGATCCTGCATATCCACCGCAACCAGCCAGGCGTCATGGCCGGACTGAACCGCGCCATCGCCGAGGCGGGCCTGAATATCCTGGGGCAGCATCTGAAAACCGACGAACGCTCCGGCTACGTCATCACCGACGTCGACCGGAACTATGATCCCAAGGGACTAGATCGACTGCGCGATGTCCCCGGCACGCTTCGGCTGCGCACCCTCTACTGACAACCTTCCCTAGCGGTATCTTGCGCTTGGCGAAAAGCGGCGCACACTGAGCGTAACGGTCGCGTTCTGACGACCGAGGGAGGATATCGATGTCTCGTTTCATGCAGGGCGCGGCCGCAGCCGCGCTCGCCTTTGCCGCCATGGGCGCTTGCGCCACCGCTGCGCAGGCCCAGTCCTACAATCGCCTGGTCGTCTTCGGGGACAGCCTCAGCGATAACGGCAACCTGTATGCCGCCACCTTCAACACCCAGCCGCCGTCGCCCCCGTACTTTCAGGGCCGATTCTCGAACGGTCCGGTGTTCACCGAACTCCTCGGCTTCAATGCTGGCCGGTCGGCTGCCGGTGCGCCGGTCACGGGCAGCATCAACTATGCCTATGGCGGCGCGCGCACGGACAGCTCTGCCTTCCCGCCCGGCATGCGCAATCAGCTGCTGAGCTACACCAGCTCGGGCGGCACCTTCGGCCCCAATGATCTGGTCAGCGTCCTCGGCGGCGCAAATAACATCTTCCAGGGACTGCCCGCTGCGGGTGCCTCGACCAACCCGACCGGGGCCATCGGCGGGGTCTCCCTGGCAGCTGCGGCCGACATCAATTTCATCGTCAACAGCGTGGCGACGGCGGGCGCAGGAACCATCCTGGTCAGCAACCTGCCCAAGCTCAGCCTGACGCCGCAGTTTCGGGGAACGGCTGCGGCACCCCTGGCCGATTTCGGTGTAACGACCTTCAATGGTGCCCTGTCGACGGGCCTGTTCGCGACGGCCGCCGCGCGTCCGAACACGAACATCATCCTGATGGACATCTTCAAGGTCGGAGACCTGATCGCCGCCAACCCCGGTAGCTTCGGCCTCACCAACGTGACCCAACCCTGCTTCGACGGGGTTACGGTCTGCGCCAACCCGGACAGCTATTTCTATTACGACGGGGTCCACCCGACGGCGGCAGGGCACCGGCTGCTGGCCAGCCTGGCCGAGGACTACCTGTATTACGGCGATGCCGGGGCCCAGTCGGCGGTGCAGGGTGAGACCGCCTTCCGTCAACGTGAGGACCTGCTGGACCTGGCCAGCGAGACGATGTCTGGGCGGGCCGCGTGGCAGACGGGCACGCACCTGACCTTCGGGGCGATTGCCGACAGCGTGGAGACCGATGCGCGCGGCGTGGTGGGCTCGGCCGAGACGACGGGGTGGGGTGGCCGGGTCGGGCTGGACCATGGCATTTCCGAGAACTGGCGCATGGCCTTTGCTGGCACCTTCCGGACGGCCGAGGTCGAGGCCGGTCCCATGCGCTTCGATGTCGAGACCTATGCCATCGACGCGGCCATTGGTTGGCGTTCGGGTAATCTGTTCGCCAACGGCGCGGTCGGCGCCTCGATCGACCAGTATGACGACATCGAGCGGAACACCGCCTTCGGTCCCGTCGTCCATACCGGCGAGACGGACGGTGGCAGCCTGGGTGCCCGCGCTCAGGTCGGCATCTGGTTCGATATGGGAGGTATCGGCCTGTCGCCTCGCGCTGCGGTCAACTGGGTCTCGACCGACGTCAACGGCTATACCGAACAGGGTGTCGCGGCCCAGTACCAATATCAGGACCGCACCCTGACCTCGGCTTCGGGCGAAGTGTCCCTGCGTGCCGAAGGCGGTGGCGAAGGCCTCGGCTTCTATGTCGAGGGCGGCTATCGCACCAGCTTTGCCGAGGACTTCGACGACGTCCGCACCGGCATCGCCGCCAACCCGGCCCAGGTCCTGGGCCGCGAGGTGGATGATCCGTTCGGCGGCTCGATGGTCGCGTCTGCGGGCGTCGAGGCCGATTGGGGTCCGGCCAAGCTGTCGATCGGCTATCGCGGTCGCTTCGGCGACAATGCCGACAGCCACGTCGGGGCCATCACCCTGAGCCTGCCGATCTCCTGATCGACGGGAACCGACGATCAAGGGGGCGCGCGGTCTTGCACCGCGCGCCCCTTTTCGTTCCCCTGCTGCGACCTCCTGTCACGGCCCGTGCCCCAAAGTGGCCCCATGGAGTCTTAGAACGGCGGCTTCCCCGCTCGCTGAGCCTGAACAGAGACGTCTTTTGACGCGACTGAAATCCCCCACGGCCCGCTGGGTCATCGTCCATGCCGCCCAGAGTGCCGCGCTCGTGGCCGTTGGCGTTCTGGCGATGGCCGCCGCCCCCGCAGGCCCGCAGGCCTTCGATCTGGTGCCGGAAGCGGGTGCCGCCCCGACGGCACCCCCGGTGACCGCCGTGGCCAAGCCGCCGGCCCCGCCCACCCGTCAGATCGTCTTTTCCGACCCGGTACGCGGCTTTCACGTCAACTCCCGCTTCGGCACCCGCAAGCTGGCGGGCGAGGCGAAGGCCCGCGCGCACAAGGGCGTCGACATCGCCGCCCCGAAGGGCACCGCAGTCCTTTCAACAGCCGAAGGCCGTGTCGTTCGCACGGGGTATGAGCCCGGCGGCTATGGCTCCTTCATCGAGGTCCGCCACCCCAACGGCATGACCAGCTTCTATGCCCACCTCAGCCGGATCGACGTGCACACCGGTATGGACGTCGCTGCGGGCGCGCGCATCGGTCTGGTCGGCTCGACCGGCTATTCCACCGGCCCCCATCTGCATTTCGAGATCCGTCGCCGGGGTGTGCAGGTCAATCCGGCCCGCGTCATGGGTCAGGCGTTTCAGGTCGTGATCCGTTAAGGACGCAATCCTCTGGCGAGCCCCCCGCGCCGCTTGCTAGTCTTGGGGCGAACTCGAGGGGACTACGGCATGACGGCGGCCTTGACGCTGGACGGCATCAGCAAGCGCTACGGCGACTTTCAGGCCGTGCGCGATCTCAGCTTCTCGGTAGGCAAGGGCAGCATCTGCGGCTTCCTGGGTCCCAATGGCGCGGGCAAGACCTCGACCCTGCGCATGATCCTCGGCCTGCAGCCCCAGACCAGCGGCACGATCAGCATTCTCGGTTCGCCCGACGGTCGCCGCGTCCGTGACCGCATCGGCTTCCTCCCCGAAGAGCGCGGCCTCTACAAGAAGATGACGCCCGTCGATGCCATCGCCTTCTTCGGCGCGCTGAAGGGCCTGCCCATGGGCGAGGGCAAGCGCCGCGCCCGCCGCATGCTGGAAGAGCAGGGTCTGGGGGCCGCCCAGTCCAAGAAGATGAAGGAGCTGTCCAAGGGGATGGCGCAAAAGGTCCAGTTGATCGCCTCGGTGGTGCACGGGCCCGAGTTCGTGATCCTGGATGAACCCTTTTCGGGCCTGGACCCGATGAACCAGCAAGGGCTGGAACAGATGATCCGGGGTCTGGCCACTGAGGGTGCGACCGTCCTGTTCTCCACCCACGTCATGCAGCACGCCGAGCGTCTGTGCGACACGGTCGTTCTGCTGGCGCGGGGACGCAAGGCGTTCGAGGGCACGGTCGATCAGGCCAAGGCCACTTCGCGCCGCTTTCTGGAGCTGGAAGGGGCCATCGACCCCACCGCTGTGGCCGCCCTGCCAGGGGTGGTGTCCGTCGAAACGACCAGCGACCGCGAGGGCGTGCGCGCCCTGAAGGCGGCCCTGGCTCCCGATGCTGGCGGGCAGGAGGCGCTGAAGGCCGCCTTCCTGACCGGGCTGGATGTCCGCCGCTTTGCTCTGAAGGAGCCGACCCTGCACGATGCCTTCATCGGCCTGACCGGCGACAATCCGGATCAGGACCAGAGCGTCCGCCCCGCCACCCAGGCGGAGGTTGTTTGATGAGCCGGATCCTGCTGATCGCCCGCCGGGAATTCCTGGCCTATGCGCGCACGGTCGGCTTCTGGCTGTCGTTGCTGGCGTTTCCGTTGTTCGCGGTCCTGGGCGGGGCCATCCCGCTGCTGATTCGTACCAGCGAGCCGGTCCGCCAGGTGGTGCTGGTGGAGGAGGGGCCCGTCGCCAGCGGCCTGGCCGCCACTGTGCAGCAAGCCCTGCGGGACGAGGCGGCCCGCCGCGACCAGATCGCCGCTCCGGCCGCCGATGCCGCCGCCCAGGCGGGGGGGGCCGCCGGGGCCTCTGCTGCGGGCGAGGCGCTGAGGAGCCTGGGGGGCCTTCGCATGCAGATCGTGCCGGCACCGGCAGAGCTGACCGCCGCCGCGCCCGGTGCGCCGCGCGAGGCGATCGCCCGCCGTTATCTCAGCCAGGACAAGACCGAGGCCGGGGGCCTGGATGCCGTCGTCTTCCTGAACCGTCAGGGGCAGGAGCCGACCGCCCGCGTCTGGACCCGCCGCGCCACCGACGACACGGTCGAGGATTTCGTGCGCGGCGCTCTGAAGGACGAGCATCGCCTGCGACTGTTTCAGGCGGCGGGGGTCGACCCCGGCGTCGTCGAGGCGGCAGAGACCTTCCGTCCCGACATTGTCGCCCTGTCGCCGGCATCCGCCACGGGGGGCGAGGTGTCGTTCCGCGACCGCCTGCCGGGCATCATCGGCCTGGCTTCCGGCTTCCTGCTGTGGTCCCTGGTCATCACCGGGGCTTCCATCCTGCTGAACAGCGTGATGGAAGAAAAATCCAACAAAATCCTTGAGGTGCTGCTGTCTTCTGCGTCGGCAACCGAAATCCTGACGGGCAAGGTCCTGGGTGTGGCCTTCCTGACTCTGACCGTGCTTCTGGTCTGGGGCGGTATCGGCGCGGCCGGGCTGGTGACGGCGGCTCCGGACCAGGCGGCCAATGTGGCGGCCATCCTGATGGACGGTGGGATGATCTTCTATTTCCTGGCCTATGCCGTCGGCGGATACCTGATGTACGCCGTTCTGTTCGCGGCCATCGGGGCTTTCTGCGAGACGCCGCGCGATGCTCAGACCCTGATGGGGCCGATCATGATGATCCTGGTCGTGCCCGTCCTGGTCATGCAGATGGCGCTGGTCAGCCCCGACGCCCCGGCCATTCGCATCCTGTCCTGGGTGCCCTTCTTCACGCCCTTCCTTATGAGCGCCCGCGCGCCCAGCGACCCGCCGATGATCGAGGTGTTCGGCACCATGGCCGGCATGTTCGCCACAGCGCTGCTGATGGTCTGGATCGCCGGCCGCGCCTTCCGCGCCGGGGCCCTGTCCGACGTCAAGCTGAGCTGGAAGGCGTTTGTGGGGGCTGCCCGGGGCGGACGGTAGGCTCTGTAACCAGCTCCTCCCCATCGCTGAGCGACAGGGAGGAGACAGGTGTCACACGGGACGGACGCGCCGCGAGGTCTTCTTGCCCTTCTGGACCAGGAAGTCGCCAGTGGCGGGATCGACGTCCTCGCGGCCATAGGTTTCGCTACCGGTGACGACCGCGCCGTTGATGCGGATTTCGCCGTTGGCGATCGAGCGTTTGGCATCCTTGATCGACGAGATACCCGCCGCACTGACCAGATATTCGGGAGTCCGGTGCGTCACGTCCTGGCCGCCGCTCCAGTCCACCTCGACAACCTCGACGGGGGTCGTTTCACCGCGTTCAAAGGCCCCCTCGGACCGGCTGCGAGCCTCAGCTGCCGCCTCCGCGCCATGCAGCATCGTTGTGGCCGCATCGGCCAGGGCCTTCTTGGCATCATTGATGGCGGCACCATCCAGGGCTTCCAGCCGCGCGATCTCGTCCAGCGGCAGATCGGTGAACAGGCACAGGAATTTGCCCACGTCGGCGTCGTCCGCATTGCGCCAGAATTGCCAGTAGTCATACGGGCCGAGCTGTTCGGCGTTCAGCCACACCGCCCCCTGGGCCGTCTTGCCCATCTTGCCGCCCGACGCCGTCGTCAGCAGGGGCGTGGTCAGGCCAAAAGCTGATTTTTGGTCCACCCGTCGCACAAGGTCGACGCCCGAGACGATATTGCCCCACTGGTCCGACCCACCCATCTGCAGCGTCACGCCGTGGCGGCGGTTTAGCTCCAGAAAGTCGACCGACTGCATCAGCATGTAGTTGAATTCGAGGAAGGTCATCGGCTGTTCGCGTTCCAGCCGCAGCTTGACCGAATCGAAGGCCAGCATGCGGTTGACCGTGAAGTGGGTGCCGTAGTCCCGCAGGAACTGGATGTAGCCGTATTTCGACAGCCATTCGTCGTTGTCGATCATGATGGCGTCGGTGGGGCCGTCGCCGAAAGTCAGGAATTTCTCGAACACGGTGCGAATCGAGGCGATGTTGGCCTGGATCGTCTCATCGGTCAGCTGAGGGCGCGAGGCGTCCTTGCCTGTCGGGTCGCCGACCTTGGTGGTGCCGCCGCCCATGATGACGACCGGCTTGCCGCCCGCCTGCTGCAACCGGCGCAGCATCATGATCTGGATCAGGCTGCCGACGTGCAGGCTGGGGGCCGTCGCATCGAAACCGATATAGCCCGCCACCACGCCGTCCCGGGCCGCCGCATCCAGTTCGGCCGGATGGGTGATCTGGTGAATGTATCCGCGCGTCTGGAGCGTGCGCAGGAAGTCGGAGGCGAAGGCGGTATCGGTCATGGTCGGGATTCGGGGATCGGGCTTGGCTTGGTGGGGAAGGGGCGTGTAGCACGGACGTCATGGCTGAGCGAACCGCCCAAGACCGCCCCGAACCGCATGCCTTGCGTCCTCATCCGGCCGGGGGCGGCAGCCCGATCCGGGACGTCGCGGTGACGGCGGCGCGGGCCGGGCCCCTGTCCTTTGAGGTCATCTTCGAGCTGATCGGCGACATCGAACGCCTGGCGCTTCCGGTCGATGCGCCCAGTCGGCGCACCGACGATCTGTGGCGACAGACCTGCTGCGAGGTCTTCATCGCCAGGAACGACGGGCCCGGCTACTACGAGCTGAATCTGTCGCCGTCGGGCCAGTGGGCCTTCTATGGGTTCAGCGGCTATCGGCTTGGCATGACGCGCCCCTACGGCGTCGAAATCGAGCCGATGCGGCGCGAGCGGACGGCGGATCGCTATCGCCTGTCCACCACCGTGCATCTGGATCGTCTGCCGGGTCTGGAGGGCGGTCTGCCGTGGCGTGTGGGCCTGACCTCGGTTATCGAGGACACCGCCGGGGACAAGACCGATTGGGCCCTGGCCCATCCGTCCGCCGGACCTGATTTCCATCATGCCGAGGGCTTTGTCCTCGATCTGAACGCCCCGGAGCCCCGATGAAGACCGGCCTTGATCGCCTGCTATCCGACCCTGCGTTGCGGGCAGAGTTGAAGGGACGGCGCGTCGCCCTTCTGGCCCATCCGGCCTCGGTGACGGCCGACCTGACCCATGCGATCGACGCCCTGGCCGCCTGTCCCGAGATCACGCTGAGCGCCGCCTTTGGCCCGCAGCACGGCATGAAGGGCGACCTGCAGGACAATATGATGGAAAGCCCGGACGAGACCGATCCGGTCCACGGCATCCCGGTGTTCAGCCTGTACGGCGAGGTGCGGCGGCCGACCGGCCAGTCGATGGGCACATTCGACGTGCTGCTGGTCGATCTTCAGGACCTGGGCTGCCGCATCTACACCTTCGTCACGACGCTGCTCTATGTGCTGGAGGCGGCGGCCGAGCACGGCAAGACGGTCTGGGTTCTGGACCGTCCCAACCCGGCCGGGCGGCCGGTCGAGGGGCTGACGCTTCGCCCCGGCTGGGAAAGCTTCGTCGGAGCCGGGCCGATGCCGATGCGGCACGGGATGACCCTGGGCGAAATGGGTCACTGGTTCATCGATCACTTCAAGCTGGACGTGGACTACCGCGTCATCGCCATGGAGGGCTGGCAGCCCGACGTCGGTCCCGGCTTCGGCTGGCCCCTGCTGGAGCGGGCCTGGATCAACCCCAGCCCCAATGCGCCCAATGTCTCCATGGCCCGCGCCTATGCCGGCACGGTCATGCTCGAGGGCACGACCCTGTCGGAGGGGCGGGGCACAACCCGGCCGCTGGAACTGTTCGGCGCGCCCGACATCGACGCGCGGGCCGTGATCGCCCGCATGCAGGCCCTGGCACCGCAGTGGCTGGAGGGTTGCGTCCTGAGAGACTGCTGGTTCCAGCCGACCTTTCACAAGCATGTCGGCCAGCTGTGCAGCGGAGTGCAGATCCACGTCGAGGGACCGCACTATGGCCACGCGGCCTTCCGCCCATGGCGGGTCCAGGCTCTGGGCTTCATGGCGATCCGGCAGCTGTATCCGGACTATGACCTGTGGCGGGACTTCCCTTACGAATATGCCTTCGGAAAGCTGGCCATCGACGTCATCAACGGCGGCCCGGGCCTGCGCGAATGGGTCGATGACGCAGCGGCGACGCCCGCTGATCTGGATGAGATCACCCAGCCGGACGAGGCGGCGTGGGTAGAAGCGCGCAAGCCGTGCCTGCTGTACTGAACGGTCATAGCTCCGCCATCGTCAGATGCTTTTTTGAGAATGGAGGTGCCTCGTGATCGCAATTGCACTTGCAGCTTTTCTAATGTTTCAAGAGCCGGGCTCTCTTAGCCCGGAAGCTTATGCGCTGATCGCACCGGTGGAGACCGCTATCGCTGCCGAGGAGGCGAGGCAGGCTGCGCTTCCACCCGCTAGCAACGATCGCGAGCGGCTGGAGCGGATGGGCGTGCTGGACCAAGTGGGACGACGGGCCGAAGCAAATATCGACCTGAGTGTCTTGCCCGAAGCGGAGCGGCAGGCCGCAAATGCCATCATCTGGACACGGCTGATAGCCCTCGACGAGCGTCTCATGGGAGAGCTCCTACAGATGGTTCCCCCAGAAGGCTGGTTCCTAAAAAGCGTCTATGGCGAACGGGCGGCTCAAGCAGCCTTCCTGATCGTGCAGCACTCCGACATCGAACATTGGCGGCGATTCTTGCCGGTGCTGGAACCGTTGGTGGCGGCCGGGGAGGTTGATGGTCAGTCCTATGGCCTGATGTATGACCGCCTCGCCATCAGTGAGGGTCGGCCTCAACGCTATGGGACCCAGGTGACCTGCAAGGCCGGCCGATGGGTGATCGATCGCGACAATCTGGAAGACCCCGACAACGCTGATCAGCGGCGCCTTGAGATGGGGTTTCCAGGAACATTGGCGGAGTACGAACAGGTGTTCGCCAACCGTCCGCCGTGTGAGCCGTAGCTCTGGCCTCTCACGCGGGCTTTTCTTCCAGACGTTTGTCCAGATAGGCCCCGACGCGGCGATCGACGGCGTCGATATGGCCCTGCCAGAAGTGGGACGCGCCTTCTTCGAGCTCATAGTCGATGACGATGCCCTTCTGGGTGCGCAGCTTGTTGACCACGCGCTCGACCTCGACCGGCGGCACCACGGTGTCGGCGGTGCCGTGCAGGAACAGGCCGGAGGCCGGGCAGGGGGCCAGGAACGAGAAGTCGTACATGTTCGAGGGCGGCGAGACCGAGATGAAGCCATCCGTTTCGGGGCGGCGCATCAGCAACTGCATGCCGATATAGGCCCCGAACTGATAGCCGGCGACCCAGGTCTGGCTGGCGGCGGGGTTGTTGGTCTGGAGCCAGTCCAGGGCGGTGGCCGCATCGGCCAGCTCGCCGATGCCGCTGTCGAACTCGCCCTGCGACTTGCCCACACCGCGCGAATTGTATCGCAGGGTCGCAAAGCCGCGCTTCTGGAACAGCTGGTACAGCGTGACCGCCACCGGGTTGTTCATATGGCCCGCAGCCTTGGGGTGCGGATGCAGGATCAGGGCGATCGGCGCGTTCGGGCGCTTGCCCGGAGAGTAACGGCCTTCGATGCGACCGGAGGCGCCGGGCAGGATGACTTCAGGCATGGGTGCGGCGATTTTCCCGTGTTCAACTGTCGTTTCGCGACTGCGTAATACTTGACCGCAGGGGTAGGACTTTCTAAGTCCAACCTGCGCGTCCACGCCTTGGCGAAGGCGCGGGTTCTAGCACAGGACCCTCGAAAAGCGCGCAATTTTTGAAGGTGTGCGATGCGTCTGTCGACCAAGGGACGATACGCCGTGATGGCGATGGCCGATCTGGCCAAGAACGGGCGCGCCGACGGCGTGCAGCGGGCCGTTTCCCTGGCCGAGATCGCCGCGCGTCAGGAAATTTCGCTCAGCTACCTGGAACAACTGTTCGCGCGCCTGCGCAAAAGCGGTCTGGTCCAGAGCGTGCGCGGCCCCGGCGGCGGCTATCGCCTGGCCAAGGACATGCGCGACACCGTCGTGGCCGAGATTGTCCTGGCCGTCGACGAACCGATCCGCGCCACCCGCTGTTCCGGCCAGGGCTCGCCGCGGGGCTGCATGATCGGCGGCGAGCGCTGCATCACCCATAATCTGTGGGAAGACCTGGGGGCCGAGATCCACGCCTATCTGGCGGGAGTGTCGCTGGAAGACGTCGTGATGAACCGGACGGCGACGCGCCGGTCGGCCCCCGTGCGCTCGGGTCTGGAGGCGGCGGCATGACGCCGGTCTATCTGGACTATAACGCCTCGGCCCTGGTGCGGCCTGAGGTTCAGGACGTGATGGCGCGGGCCCTGGCCGACAACGGCAATCCGTCGGCGGTGCACGCGGCGGGACGGCGGGCGCGGGCGCGGGTCGAGACGGCGCGGGCCCAGGTCGCCGATCTGGTCGGGGCCGATCCGACGGCCGTGGTCTTTTCCAGCGGCGGCACTGAATCCAATGCCCAGGCCATTCTCAGCGCCCTGGCGGCCGGGTGCGAGCGGCTGATCGTCGGCGCGACCGAGCACCCGTGCGTGGCAGAGGCCGCGGCGGCATCGGGCCGGCCGATTGAGGTCCTGCCGGTCGACGCCGACGGCGTGGTCGATCTGGTCTGGCTGAAAGAAGCCCTGTCGCGGCCCGGCCGGGCCGTGGTGGCCATCCATCACGCCAACAACGAGAGCGGCGTGATCCAGCCGATCCCCGAGGCGGCGCGTCTGGTCAAGGCCGCTGGCGGCTGGCTGCACGTCGATGCCATCCAGTCGGCGGGCAAGATCCCGGTCGATATGCGGACTCTGGACGCGGACACCCTCACCCTGTCGGCGCACAAGCTGGGCGGGCCGCAAGGTGTCGGGGCGCTGATTTCACGCGAAGGCACGCGCGTGATCCGGGCCCTGCATGGCGCGGGGCAGGAGCGGGGCTTGAGGGCGGGCACCGAGAATGTGCCGGGGATCGCCGGGTTCGGTGTCGCCGCCGACTGCGCGGCGCGCGACCTGCCTCTGGCGGCGGCGCATCAGGCCTGGCGCGATGCGGCCCAGGCGCAGGTCAAGGCCGCCGGGGCGACGATCATCGGTGAGGCGGCCGAGCGCCTGCCCAACACCCTGTTCATGGCCGTGCCCGACTGGGACAGCCCGCAGCAGCTGATTTCGATGGACCTGATGGGCGTGATGGTCTCGGCGGGCAGCGCCTGTTCGTCGGGCAAGACCAAGGCGTCCAAGGCGATCAGCGCCATGGGCTTGCATCACCTGGGCACCGGGGGCGTTCGCGTCTCTGGCGGCTGGGGTACGACACAGGACGATTGGTCACGCTTCGCCGAGGCGTGGGTATCGGCCTATGAGAAGCATCGCACGCGCCAGTCGCAGCGCGTCAGGGAAGTCGCCTAAGCCATGGCCGCCGTTCAGGAAACCATCGACGCCGTCGCCGCGCTGGAGAAGTACGAGCACGGCTTCACCAGCGATATCGAGACGGAATACGCCCCGCGCGGGCTGAATGCCGACATCGTCCGCTTCATCAGTGAGAAGAAGGGCGAGCCGGAGTGGATGCTGGAATGGCGCCTGGCCGCCTATGAGCGCTGGCTGGCGATGGAGGAGCCGACCTGGGCCTCGGTGAAATATGAGCCGGTCGATTATCAGTCACTGTTCTATTACGCCGCGCCCAAGAAGAAGGACGGGCCCAAGTCGCTGGACGAGGTCGATCCGGAGATCCTGGAAATCTACAAGAAGCTGGGCATTCCGCTGAGCGAGCAGGCGGTGCTGGCGGGTGTCGAGGGCGCGCCGCGCTATGCGGTCGACGCCGTGTTCGATAGCGTCAGCGTGGTCACGACTTTCAAGGCTGAGTTGGCCAAGGTCGGTGTGATTTTCATGCCGATATCCGAAGCCTTGCGCGAATATCCTGATCTGGTGCGGCAATATCTGGGGTCGGTGGTGCCGGTCTCGGACAACTATTTTGCGGCCCTGAACAGCGCGGTCTTTTCGGACGGATCGTTTGTCTACATCCCGCCGGGCGTGAAATGCCCGATGGAGCTGTCGACCTATTTCCGCATCAACGCCAGCCAGACGGGTCAGTTCGAACGCACCCTGATCATCGCCGACAAGGGCAGCTACGTCTCCTATCTGGAGGGCTGCACCGCTCCGATGCGCGACGAGAACCAGCTGCATGCGGCGGTGGTCGAACTGGTCGCCCTGGACGATGCCGAGATCAAATATTCGACGGTCCAGAACTGGTATCCCGGCGACGCCGAGGGCAAGGGCGGCATCTATAATTTCGTCACCAAGCGCGCCGACTGCCGGGGGAACCGGTCGAAGGTCAGCTGGACGCAGGTCGAGACCGGCAGCGCCGTCACCTGGAAATACCCGTCCTGCGTCCTGCGCGGCGAGGAAAGCTCGGGCGAGTTCTACTCGATCGCCATCACCAACGGACATCAGCAGGCCGACACCGGCACCAAGATGATCCATCTGGGCAAGAATTCGAAGTCGCGGATCATCGCCAAGGCGGTCTCGGCCGGAAAGTCGGACTCGACCTATCGCGGCCTGGTCTCGGTGCACCCCAAGGCGACGGGCGTGCGCAACTTCACCCAGTGCGACAGCCTGCTGATCGGCGGCGACTGCGGCTCCCACACCGTGCCCTATATCGAGGCCCGCAACGGCTCGGCCCAGCTGGAGCATGAGGCGACGACGACGCGGTTGAGCGACGATCAGCTCTTCTATGCCCAGCAGCGCGGCCTGTCGCAGGAGGAGGCGGTGGCCCTGCTGGTCAACGGCTTCGTCCGCGACGTGATGCAGAAGCTCCCGATGGAGTTCGCCGTCGAGGCGCAGAAGCTGGTGGCGATCAGTCTGGAAGGGAGCGTGGGGTGAGCGACCTTCAAGCGCTCAAAGTTCGGCTCCAGCAGGAACTTGATGCCTACGAGATTCCCGCCCCTCACCCAGAGGCGCTTGGGTCGCCGCTTTCCCGTGAGTGGTTCGAGGAAGGGCTTTCCGAAATGCGTGCGGCCTTGGTCGAGCCGTATCTTGCCGATGTGCAGGACTACGATGAGGCTCAAGGTGGAGTGTTCATGCGCCAAGTACCCATCGTCGCTGACGACGGCGATACGATGCTGCTTGCCTTTGATCCCCGCGATCAGACCGATTTTGCCCTGGTTGGTCGTGAAGGCGACACCCTGAAAATCTACAGCATCCGCGGCGACGCCGTCGGCTGCTTTCTAACGCGTTAGGCTGCCAATGCTCTCCATTTCCAACCTCCACGTCTCCGTCGGCGACAAGCCGATCCTCAAGGGCCTGACGCTCGACGTTCCGGCGGGCGAGGTGCGGGCCATCATGGGGCCGAACGGGGCCGGTGTGGTAAGCTCTTGCAGTCGTGGGGGATGATCTGATGGAAACGATTGCCGTTCCTTTCGCCGTCGATGCCGCCGATCGGCTCAAGCGGGCCGCCGCAGAGATCGGTATGCCGCTGGAGGAGTTCATCGCTTCGGCGGCTGAGCAGTTCGTGACCGACAACGAGGCGCATCTGGGTGCGCCCCTGTCTCCCGATCAGGTCGCATCGATCCGGCGGGGTCTGGAAGATGTCGCTGCCGGACGCGTTTACAGTCACGACGAGGTTTTTGACGAGCTGAAGGCCCGCTTCAAGCGATGAAGCCCGTCCGGTGGTCGAAGGAGGCGAGGGACGCGCAGCGCAACTGGCTGGATCATCTGGAAGGCCAGGACCCGCGCCTGACCGACCGGGCCCTGGCCGAGAGTGAAGCCCTTTCGCTCAAGGTCGGGGATCGTCCCTTCCGCTATCGTCCGTCGCGCTGGAGAGGATTTCGTGAGGCCAGTCTTCTCCGCTGGCACAAGGTCATCGTCTTTCAGGTTCTGCCTGACGAGGTGGTGATCGTTTCATTCTACGACGCGCGGCAAGACCTCGCCGACGTCCAACCCAAGTCAGATTCGAACTAAGATGATTTCCGCCTCCAACCTCGCAGTCTGCATTGACGACAAGACCATCCTGAAGGGGCTGACGCTCGATGTGCTGGCAAGTGAGATGAAGGCCGTCTTTTTGTCGAACGGAGCAGAGGCTTTTCGATGAGCATCGACAGCGCGCTGATTGTCCACAAGGCTGCCCTTCCCACGGCGGCGCAACTGGTCGCCGACACGGCGGAAACCGGGGTGACCATCGTTTTTCCGGCGGACTTCGAACTCGACCAGAACGTCGGGGGCTGGGTGCCTGTGACCGTCGATGGCGAGGCGAGCGGTTTCAACTATGGCGTCCAGTCGCTGACTGGAATCGACCCTGCGGAACTGCCGGACGGCGCCGCCGAGGCGGGGGACACCCTCCTGGCCTTTGGGGCGCAGGGCTCATTGTCCGCCGAGACGGTGACCCTGATCCATGCCGTCATGGGTCGTCGTTATCGAGCCTGGTTGCTGATCGAGGATGAGCTGCTGGCCCCCGAAGATGACTGGGGCCCCGGCGCCTCGCTGGACGATATCCATGTCGATCGGCGGGGGACACCGGCGACGCTGGCGGCCGACGTAGAGGCCTATGTCGCCCAGCATTATCCGCCGATTACGCCGGACCCACACGCCAGGACGAAAGACCTGCTGAAGCAGCTTGTCGTTCCCCTTCTCATCTTTGCCGCGCTCGGCGGCTTTTATCTCTGGTCACAGTTGCAGTGATGCTCTCTATCCAAAACCTCCATGTCTCCGTTGGCGACAAGCCGATCCTCAAGGGCCTCACGCTCGACGTTCCGGCGGGCGAGGTGCACGCCATCATGGGCCCGAACGGGGCCGGTAAGTCGACGCTGGGCTATGCCCTGTCGGGGCGGCCCGGCTATGAGGCGACCGAGGGCGCTGTCGATTGGAACGGCGAGAGCCTACTGGAACTGGAGCCCGCCGAGCGGGCGGCGAAGGGCGTCTTCCTGTCGTTCCAGTATCCGATCGAGATTCCCGGCGTGCCGGCCCTGACCTTCGTGCGCACGGCGCTGAACGCCCAGAAGCGGGCGCGGGGCGAGGAGGAGGTCTCGGCACCGGCCTTCCTGAAACAGGTCAAGGCGGCATCGCAGGCGCTGAAGATGGATTTCGACATGCTGAAGCGGCCACTCAATGTCGGCTTCTCCGGCGGCGAGAAGAAGCGGATGGAGATCCTGCAGATGGCTCTCTTGGAGCCGTCGCTGCTGATCCTGGATGAGACGGATTCGGGGCTCGACATCGACGCCCTGCGGATCGTGTCGGAAGGGGTCAATGCCCTGCGCTCGCCAGACCGCGCCATGCTGGTGATCACCCACTATCAGCGGCTGCTGGACTACATCAAACCGGACCGGGTCCATGTGCTGGCCGTCGGCCGGATCGTGGCCTCGGGCGGGCCGGAATTGGCGCTGCAGCTGGAGGCGGAAGGGTACGACAAGTATCTGCCGCAGGCGGCGTGACGACGCTTTCGGAACGCGAGGCCGAAATTCTCGACGCCTTCGGTGACCGGTCCGGCCCGATCGCGGAGCGGGCGCGTGAGCAGTTTCTGACCCACGGTCTGCCGACGCGGCGAACCGAGGCATGGAAGTATTCGGATCTGCGCGCGGCTGTTCGGCGGCTCGACACGACGGTCATGGCCGACTGGCACAGGATCGATACGACTGGGCCAGAGCCGGACAGCGTCGAGGCGAGCCCGGATACGGACGTCTTTTCCGGCCGATGGGCGGCGGCGATGGAGCCCGCCGCCAATGTCTATGTCGTCGGACCGGGCGAGGCGCGCGACATCATCATCGACGTGGATGGCTATGCCGGCGTCGGCCACGGAACGATCATCGTACGCGTTGCCGAGGGAGGGGTCTGCCGCGTTCAGGAGCGCTATCTGAGCGAAGCTGACACTCTGGCCAATCGCGTCCTTCACTTCGAGCTGGCCGAGGGCGCCACGCTCGAACGGATCGTGCTGCAGGAAGAGTCCGAGGGTGCGGTCATACTGACGACGGCATTCGTGAAGGTGCCCGCTGGAGCAACGTTCAGGCAGTTCACGGCGGTCGAAGGCGGTGCCTTGGTCCGGATGGAAACACATGTCGAACACGGCGGCGAAGGGGCCGAGGTCATGCTGGACGGTCTCTACGCCCTGTCCGGCGAGCGCCATGCCGACCTGACCAGCGTCGTCCGCCACGGTGGCTTGAACGGCGTCACCTCGCAACTGACCAAGGGCGTCGTGCGCGACACCGCGCGCGGTGTGTTCCAGGGCAAGATCGTGGTCGAGCGCGGGGCGGACGGCACGGACGCCCGCATGGGCCACCATGCCTTGATCCTGGGCGAGCGGGCCGAGGTGAATGCCAAGCCGGAGCTGGAAATCTACGCCGACGACGTGCAGTGCGCGCACGGCAATACGGTCGGTAATCTGGACGAAAGCGCCCTGTTCTACATGCAGCAGCGCGGCATTCCGGCAGACGAGGCGCGGGCCCTGTTGACACAAGCCTTCCTGTTCGAGGTCGTCGACCGCATCGCCCATGAGGGTGCGAGAGAGGTGGTGAGGTCATGGCTGACGGCGCGCCTGTAACCCGCTTCGACCCCTATGCGGCCCGGGCGCAGTTCCCGATCCTGGCGCGGCAGGTGAATGGCAGGCCATTGGTCTATCTGGACTCGGCGGCATCGGCGCAGAAGCCTCGGGCGGTGATCGACGCCCTGACGGCGGCGATGGAGGGCAGCTATTCCAACGTCCACCGGGGCCTTCATACCCTCGCCAATGAGACGACCGAGGCGTTCGAACAGGCGCGTGAGACGGTCGCGCGGTTTCTGAATGCCGAGACCCCGGATCAGATCGTCTGGACCAAGGGCGGCACAGAGGCCTTCAACCTCGTCGCGGCCGGGCTGGCGCAGAGCCTGAAGCCCGGCGACGAGATCGTCACGACCCAGATGGAGCACCACGCCAATATCGTGCCCTGGGCGATGCTGCGCGACCGGCTGGGTGTTGTGCTGAAATGGGCACCGGTGCTGGATGACGGATCGCTGGACATGGCGGCTCTGGCGGACCTGATCGGGCCCCGGACCAAGCTGGTCGCGGTGACCCATATGTCGAACGTGCTGGGCACGGTGAACGATGTGAAGGCGGTCGCCGACCTGGCCCATTCGGCCGGGGCGCTGCTGCTGGTCGACGGCTGTCAGGGCGCAGTGCACTGCAGCCCGGACGTCCAGGCGCTGGACTGCGACTTCTACGTCTTCACCGGCCACAAGCTGTATGGCCCGACCGGCATCGGCGGGATGTATGGCAAGCGCGCGGCGCTGGAAGCCCTGCCGCCGTATCAGGGCGGGGGCGAGATGATCGCCACCGTCACCGAGGATTCGGTGACCTATGCCGGCATTCCGCACCGGTTCGAGGCCGGCACGCCGCCGATCCTGGAGGCGATCGGCCTGGGTGCGGCGCTGGAATGGTTCATGGCTTTTGATCGCGATGCGGTCGCAGCGCATGAGCGGGCGCTGTACGACCATGTCGTGGACCGCCTGTCGGGGCTGGACTGGCTGCGGATCGTCGGGAAGGCCCCGGGCAAGGGCGCAATCCTGACCTTCACAGTCGAGGGGGCCCATGCGCATGACGTGGCGCAGATCCTGGATCGGTATGGTGTCGCCGTGCGGGCCGGCCTGCATTGCGCCGAGCCGCTTTCCAGACGATTTGGCATCACGTCGAGCGCGCGGGCCAGCTTCGCCCTTTATAATACGATCGAAGACGCCGATGCCTTCGTGAATGCGCTGATCAAGGCGCGCGAGTTCTTTGTGTGACGGATATGGACGACCAGAGCATCAGCACCAGCGAGACCTTTGCCGAGGCGTGGGACGCCCCGACGAAAAGCGCCCTGTCGCAGGACGAGCTGAACCGGCTGACCGACGACCTGATCGAGGCGTTGAAGACCGTCTATGATCCGGAGATCCCGGTCGACATCTATGAGCTGGGCCTGATCTACAAGGTCGATGTGTCCGACGATCGCGATGTGCAGGTCGAGATGACCCTGACCGCGCCGGGCTGTCCGGTCGCGGGCGAAATGCCGGGCTGGGTCGAAGATGCGGTCAAGAAGGTCGAGGGCGTGAAATCGGCCCGCGCCAATCTGGTGTTCGATCCGCCGTGGGATTCCTCCAAGATGAGCGACGAGGCCAAGCTGGCCCTGAATATGTTCTGAGGTGATGCCATGACCGAGCTTCAGACCACTCTTCGCCCCCGCCGTCCGCGCCCCAAGGCCGTGACCCTGACCGACGCTGCTGCCGCGCGCGTGCGCGACATCATGGCCAATGCCGAGAAGGAATACGTCGCCCTGCGTGTCGGGGTGAAGAACGGCGGCTGCGCAGGTCAGGAATATACCTTTGCCTATGCCGAGGCGGTTCAGCCGCTGGACGAGGTGGTCGAGGACAAGGGCGTGACCATCCTGATCGATCCCAAGGCGATCCTGTTCCTGATCGGGTCCGAGATCGATTACGAGACGTCGAAGCTGGCGTCGAAGTTCGTGTTTAGGAACCCGAACCAGACCGATGCCTGCGGCTGTGGCGAGAGCGTCACCATCATTCCCGCCAAGGCGCTAGAGACCGACTGAATGATCCGGCTGGAAGGGGTCACCAAGCGCTATCGCAGCGCGGCGGGCGAGCGCGTCGCGCTGGATAACGTCACCTTGAGCGTCGCCCAGGGGCAGGTGTTTGGCGTGGTCGGTCGGTCGGGGGCGGGCAAGTCGACCCTGATCCGCACCATCAACCGGCTGGAGGCGCCCGATGCTGGGCGGATCTTCGTCGGCGATGAAGAGATCACTGCGCTGAAACCGGCCGCGCTCCGGGCCGCACGGCGGCGGATCGGCATGATCTTCCAGCATTTCAACCTTCTGAATGCCCGGACGATTGCAGAGAACGTCGCCTTTCCGCTGAAGCTGGAAGGTCGACCGGCGGCCGAGGTCGACCGGCGGGTGGGCGACCTGCTGGCTCGGCTGGGCCTGGCCGACCATGCTGCAAAATACCCGGCACAGCTGTCGGGCGGACAAAAGCAGAGGGTCGGTATCGCGCGGGCCCTGGCCTGCGAGCCCCGTGTCCTGTTGTGTGACGAGGCGACCAGTGCCCTGGATCCCGAGACGACGGACGAGATCCTGACGCTGCTGGATCAGTTGAACCGCGAACTGGACCTGACCGTCGTGCTGATCACCCATCAGATGGAGGTGGTTCGCCGGGTCTGCGATCGCGTGGCCGTTCTGCAGGACGGCAGGTTGGTGGAAGAGGGCACCACGGCCGACGTCTTCCTGCATCCCAAGGCGGCCGCGACGCGCGCCATGCTGGCGGAAGGCGAGGGGGGCGAGACCTATGACGCCTCTGTCGTGCCGGCGGGCGGGCGGCTGGCCCGGCTGACGTTCCGCGGGGCATCGACCTATGAGCCTGAGCTCAGCCGTATCGCGCGATCGGTCGGGGTGGATTACTCAATCCTGTCGGGCCGTATCAGCCGCATCCGGGGTGAGCCCTATGGCCAGCTGATCGTGGCCTTCACCGGCGGCGATGCTGAAGCAGCAATGGCTCAACTCAATGATCGCGGCGTGTCGGTCGAGAGCGTGAGCGCCTAGATGGATACCTTTTTCGTCAATGTTGACTGGACCGAGATCGGTCGTGCCACGCTGGACACCCTGCTGATGCTCGGCGGATCAATGGCATTGACCGTCGTCTTCGGCATCCCGCTGGGCGTGCTGCTCTATCTGTCAGGCAAGGGGCGGCTGGCGGCCAATCCGGTCGTGAACGGCGTGCTGTCGCTGATCGTCAACATCCTGCGGTCGGTACCCTTCATCATTCTGCTGATCGTCATGCTGCCGGTGACGGTGTTGATGGTCGGCACGTCTCTGGGCGTGGCCGGAGCCATTCCGCCGTTGGTTGTGGGGGCTGCACCCTTCTATGCGCGGCTGGTCGAAACGGCCTTGCGTGAGGTAGACAAGGGGGTGGTCGAGGCGACCCAGGCCATGGGCGGTTCGACCTTCCAGATCGTGACCCGCGCCCTGATCCCCGAGGCCATGCCGGGCATCGTCGCCGGGGCCACGGTGACGGCCATTGCCCTGGTCAGCTATACGGCCATGGCTGGCGTCGTCGGGGCCGGCGGCCTGGGCGACCTGGCGGTCCGGTTCGGCTATCAGCGGTTCCAGACCGATGTGATGGTCGTGACTGTCGTGCTTCTGCTCCTGCTGGTGCAGGGGCTTCAGATGATCGGTGACCGCCTGGTCGCCCGTGTTTCCCACCGCTGACCAAAGGTGCTCGTGATGAACCGCCGTTCCCTATTGCTCTCCGCCGGTGCGCTGAGCCTGGCCTCCTGTGGCCAGTCGGTCGAACCCGCGTCGAGCGCTGATGCACCGCTCATCGTCGGTGCCACCGCAGTGCCGCATGCCGAAATCCTGGAGCATCTGAAGCCGGTGTTGGCGGCCCAGGGTCTCGAGATCGAGATCCGGGTCTTCAACGACTACGTCCAGCCCAATACGCAGCTCGTCGAGAATCGGCTGGATGCCAACTATTTCCAGACCAAGCCTTATCTCGACGAGTTCAATGCGGCGCGCGGGGCGACGCTGGTGACCGTGGCGGGCGTGCATGTCGAGCCGCTGGGGGCCTATTCGCGCAAGCATCGGACGCTGGCCGCCCTGCCGAACGGGGCACAGGTGATCCTGCCCAATGATGCGTCGAATACCGGGCGGTCGCTGCTGCTGCTGCAATCGGCGGGGCTGATCACGCTGCGCGATCCGGCCAGCCCGCTGCAGCTGGTTCGGGACATCACCGGCAACCCGAAAGGCCTGCGGTTCCGCGAGGTGGAGGCCGCGACGATCCCGCGGATCCTGGACCAGGTCGATCTGGCGGTCATCAACACAAACTATGCGCTGGACGCCGGGCTGAAGCCCCGGACCGATGCGCTGGCCATCGAGGGCGGCGACAGCCCCTATGTGAACTATCTGGTGGCCCGGCCCGACAACCGGGACGATCCGCGCATCCAGCAGCTGGCGGCGGCGCTGCGCAGCCAGGACGTGAAGGACTTCATCGCCTTCAAATACGACGGCGCGGTGATTCCGGCGGCTTAACGTTCTTTTCGCCGGTCGGCAGAGGGAGGAAGCTGATGCTTTGCTTCCTCAATAAGCCATTCAGCCGCTTCCAGTGGGACGCCGCTGCTGCCGGTTGTGATACTGAACTGGCCGGTTGGATCGTCGTAATAGACTTCCATTGCAAGCGCGTCGGTCTCATCACGGAGTTCCAGGATCATTCCATCACGAGGACTTCCGTCAGAGCCAAGCTCCACAAGATAGGTTTGGCCTGCGAACGTCTTATAAACTTGCGCCATCTGTGCCTCTCAGTCGCTTGACCTCGTCGGGAGCCAGGACGCGAACAGCGGGAATGACCGGGCCGCCGCGGGCCTCGGCGATCAGCTCGGCCGTGCGGGTCTCGACAGCGGCTTCCAGCCGGATGAGGAATTCCTCCTTGCCCAGTCCGGTGGGAATGGGGTCGAGGAACTCGAGTGTCGCGGTGCCGGGTGTCTTTCGAAACGCCTCTTGCGGCCAGAACAGGCCAAGGTTCGAGGCTAGCGGCACCACCGGCATGTCGAAGTCGCGGTACATGTGCCAGACGCCCGATCGGTAGCGGAATTTCTCGCCTACCTTGGCCAGGTTGCCCTCTGGATAGATCAGGATGCGACGCCCCTCGCGGTGAGCGTCGGCCCCGCGCTGCTTGAGCGATTCGCGCGCTTCGCGACCACCGCAGTTGTTGACGACGATGGCCCCCAGCTTCTTCAGGACCGTGCCCAGTAGGGGGAACTTCTCCAGATGGTCGCCGGTGACGAAGGCCAGATCCGGGAACTGGTCATAGGTCGCAAACCCGTCGCCCCAGGATTGATGCTTTGAGGCGATGATGAAGGCCCCGGAGGGCAGTCGCTCGCGCCCCCGCACCTGGATCCGAATTCCGGCCAGAAGGCGCATGGCTTGAACCATCCGCTTCACATAGCGACGGATGATCCATCCCGTCGCGCCGCGCCCCGGGGCAAGGGCGGCGACGGCGGCGGTCAATCCATAGACAATGGACAGGGTCCAGTAGGCGAAGGCGAAGGCGAAACTGCGCATGGACCGGTTATGGCACGGCCTGACCGACAGTCAGGCCGATTTCTCGATCAGGCGGCCTTGTCTAGCACATCGGCGGCTGTGACCTGATTACGGCCGCTGCGCTTGGAGACATAAAGGGCCGCATCGGCGCGTTCCAGCAGGGCACTGGCGCTTTCGCCGCGCTTGCGCTGGGCAAAGCCGGCCGAGATGGTGACCGCGCCCAGTTCGTCATTGGTCGAACGACGGCGCAGGGCGCGGGAGGCAATCTCATGCCGCACGGCGTTCAAGGCGGCCTCGACCGTCCCGGCGCTCTCGCTGGGGAAGATCATGGCGAACTCCTCGCCGCCATAGCGGGCGGCCATGCGCGGATGACGCGCAACCCGGGCCAGGACACTGGCGACATATCGAAGGACCTGGTCGCCGGTCTGATGGCCCCAGGTGTCGTTGAACCGCTTGAAGTGATCGATATCGATGACGGCCAGGGTCAACGACTTTGAGTCGGCATCCTCGGCCTCGCAGGCGGCGGACAGATGCTCGTCGAAGGCCTTACGGTTGGCCAGATTGGTCAGGGCGTCGGTCATCGCGTCGCGGCGGACCTGCTCAAGATGTTCGCGCAGCTTGGCCACTTCGCGGGTCGAGGTCTCCAGCTTCTTTTCGAGCGCGGCGTTTTCGTTCTGAACCTTCAGGGTCGCTGTGGTCAGGGTGGTGACCAGGGTCTTGAGACCATCGGGGTTCTCGACCCTTTCGATCACGGCGCTGGCATCGGCCAAGGTGTCGCCATAGGCCGACTGAGACTGGTGAGCCTTGGATATGGCGTCGGCTACGCTGGCCAGTTCGCGGTCCAGCACCCGGCCGGCATCGCGGATTTCCTCGGACAGGCGCCCGCGCGGCAGGTATTCGGCGGCAAGCATGTCGGACATTGCGTCCGTGAAGGGCTCGTCAGCCGCCAGAAGGCGCTGAATCTCGCGGCCCAGCGGCCCTTCAGGATCGCCCAGGTAGTGCAGCCAAAGTTCGAAATTGACCGGCGTCGGCCAGACGTTGGCGGCCTGCATCTCGTCAACGACACGGCGAGCCAGGCTGTAGGATTCAGGCCCGCGCAGTGTTGTTTCGACTTGAGCCCGCATGCCCGCTTCCCCCCGAATGATCGCATTCGGCGATCCACGGCAAGACGCTAGACCAGGTTCGGTAACGACGGGTTAAGCGCGGCCTTAAACCCGTCGAACATCAGGCCTTGGTCAGGACCGGACGGCGCAGGAAAGCCGGGATGTCGTCGTCGCCAAAGGGTTTGGCGGTGCCCTTCTGAGCGGCCGCGCGATCGTTGCCGGAACCGCGACGGCCGGACTGGCGCAGCGCAGTTTCCTGGACCGGACGGGCGGGTTTCGCCGGGCGGGCGACCGGCTCGGCGACAACCGATTCTGCGACCGGAGCGGGTTCGGGTGCATCGACCGTGGCAGGAGAGGGCGCATCCGCGACGACCGCTGCCGGCTCGGCGCGGCTGCGTCCACGGCCTGAACGTCCACGGACGGGACGAGCTTCGGCGCGCGGCTCTTCGATGGCCTCGGCGGTCTTGGGCGCATCCTTGCTGCGGCTGTCCTCGCGCTTGGCGGCCGGCTTGGCCGTACCCAGGTCGGCGGCATCCAGAACCAGTTCCTCGGGAGCCATCTTGATCAGCTTCAGCACCTTATCCAGCGCCTTGTCGTCGTTCGGCGTGACGATCATGAAGGTCTGGCCCAGCTTCCCGGCCCGGCCTGTGCGCCCGATGCGGTGCACATAGTCGTCGGCGTGATGGGCGACGTCATAGTTGAAGACGTGGCTGACGTCTGGAATGTCCAGCCCACGCGCAGCAACGTCCGAGGCCACCAGCAGCTTCAACTCGCCTGAGCGGAAGGCAGCCAGCGTCTTGGTCCGCAGGGACTGGTCCAGGTCGCCGTGGATCGGCGCGGCGTCGAAGCCGTGCTGCTTCAGCGACTTGGCGACGACATCGACCTCGGACTTGCGATTGCAGAAGACGATTCCGTTGCGGACGTCGGCCCGCCCGATCAGGGCTCTCAGGGCGGCCCGCTTGGTCTTGGGGTCTGAGGTGGGCAGTCGGACCAGATACTGGGTAATGGTTTCGGCCGTCATGGCCGGGCGCGAGGCCTCGATCCGGGTCGGATCCTTCAGGAACTGGGTGGTCAGACGCGTGATCTCGGGCGGCATGGTCGCCGAGAAGAACAGGGTCTGGCGCCGGGGCGGGGTCAGTTTGAAGATGCGCTCGATATCGGGGATGAAGCCCATGTCCAGCATGCGGTCGGCCTCATCGACGACCATCAGCTCGACGCCGTTCAGCATCATCTTGCCCCGCTCGAACAGGTCCAGCAGACGGCCCGGGGTGGCGATGAGGACGTCGACGCCCTTGTTCAAGGCCGCAACCTGGTCGCCCATGGAGACGCCGCCGATCAGAAGCACCCAGCTCAGCTTGGTGCCCTTGGCATATTTCTCGAAGCTCATGGCCACCTGGTCGGCCAGTTCGCGGGTCGGGGCCAGGACCAGGGCGCGCGGCATGCGGGCCCGGGCGCGTCCCTTGGACAGCAGTTCGACGAGCGGAAGAGTGAAGGCGGCGGTCTTGCCAGTGCCGGTCTGGGCGATGCCGAGGACATCGCGTCCGGCGAGCGCCACGGGAATGGCTTGAGCCTGGATGGGAGTGGCGGTGGTGTAGCCGGTGTCGGCGACCGCCTGAAGGGTTGTGGGCGAAAGGCCCAGTTGGGAGAATTCTGTCATCTAGTCCTGGAAAAGCATTGGGAACGCCACACGTCAGGGCGTCGTAACATCGTCAGCTGCCGGAACCGCCCGATTGGGCGTGGGGGGCGGCGCGCATCGCAGTCCTATCCCGAGCTTGGCACTGCATATAGATGACCCTGCGCCAGAGTCAACTATTCGGGGCGGTGGGCGAGCCGCTTGGCAAAACCTAACCGTTTGTTAATAGTGGGGCTGGGGAAGGGAGACGACACATGAAGAAGATCGCCATCGCCGTGGCTGCATTGGCTTGTCTTGCGGCCACGCCGGGCCATGCGGATATCACCAGCGCCTTCGGCAACACGGTCCTGTCGCGATATCCGGACGGGGGATGGGTCAAGCACTGGTTCAATCCCGACGGCACCTATGCGGCACAGTTCTCTGACGGACGCCGTTTGACGGCGCGCTGGCGCGTCGAGGGCGAGCGGGTCTGCCTGACCAATATCCGCCCGAACATGATGATTCCGCGCTTCTGCTCACCGATGATCCATGCCGAGGTCGGTGAAACCTGGACCTCCCGAGATCCGCTGGGGCGCCGCGTCCAGAACGTCCTGCTGGCCGGTCGTCAGTGACGCGTCGGCACCGGCGTGCCGATTCGAGCCATCGTTAGACACCCGTGTTAGAGACCCGTACCGCCAAGCGGGCGGGTCACCTGAGCGTCGCTGAAGGTGGCCATTTTGTCGATGCACCGGGCTATGATCGCCTTGACCGCCGGCTCACGAACCGAGGCGCGATGTGTGGCTTCGTCTGTCCAGACTTCGGTCACCCACACGGCATGCTCGTCGGCAGGGTCGTGGGCCACGATATAGCTGAGGCAGCCTTGGCGGCCCGTCAGTTCATCCATCAGGATAGCGGTCAGGGAATCTCGCTGTCCCGGTGAGGCGGTCATCTTGGCGATCAGGCCGTACATCCGGGTTCATCCACTTCGCACCAATGGCTGTGTGTCGCACGAGTCGCTCTCGGCAAGCGCATGGGATCGCGGTATGAGCGTGCGTTGTCGTCTTTCCCTGGGAGTCTGAGCGTGACCAATCCGATGATGAAGGGGGCTGCGGCCCTGGCCCTGGCGGTCGGCCTGATGGCACCGCTCGCCGCCCAGGCTCAGAGCGTGCCGGCCAACCCGACCGATGCCGCCGACATGAAATGCCTGGCCCTGCTGGTAACCATCGTCGAAATGGGCGGTGAGGAGTCCACCCAGGTCATGCCGGGCGTCTTCTATTACCTCGGTCGACTTGAGGGCCGCACCCCCTCGACCAACTGGCTGGAAGCGACCGAAGCCTATCGCCGGGTGACCCCGGTCGAAGCGCTGGCTGCTGACGCCGAGCGCTGCTCTCAGGAACTGATGGTCAAGGGCAATGAGATGATCGCCTTTGGCGAAGCCCAGGCGCAGCAGCCCTGATCCACCTCATCAAACTGTGTGTGGGCGTGGCCAAGGTCGAAACCCTGGAACGCCGGGTGAGCAAGGGGGACTGGCTGGTGGTTCACACCCGCCAGACCCCCAAGCGCGCTGTCGAGCTGGAAGACGGCGGCTCGATCTACTGGGTCATGAAGGGCTCGGTGATCTGTCGCATGCCCATTGTGGACGTCACGACGCGTGGCGAAGGCAAGGCCTCGCAATGTCTGATCCGCCTGGCCCCCGAGGTCATCCGCACCGCGCCCCAGGCTCGCCGCGCCTTCCAGGGTTGGCGCTATCTGGAGCCCAAGGACGCCCCCGCGGACCTTTCGTCCATGGATGCGGGCGAGTTGCCGGTCGATCTGGCCAAGCAATTGCGTGAAATGGGGGCGTGGTGACCACCGACGTCGTCATCCTGGGCGGCGGACATAACGGCCTGGTCTGCGCCTTCTACCTGGCTCGGGCCGGACTGAAGGTCACGGTCCTGGAACGCCGTCACGTCGTAGGCGGTGCGGCGGTGACCGAGGAATTCCATCCCGGATTTCGCAACTCCACCGCCAGCTATACCGTCAGCCTGCTGAACCCGCGCGTGATCGCCGACATGGACCTGGCTCGGCATGGTCTGCGGGTCGTCGAGCGACGGATGTCGAACTTCCTGCCCCTGCCGGGCGGCGACCATTTCCTGGCGGGCGAAGGCCGGACGCAGGGGCAGGTGGCCCGTTTCTCGACCCGCGATGCCGAACGCCTGCCGGAGTACGAGCGGCGTATGGAGGTCGTGGCCGGCGTGCTGCGCGACTGGATTCTCAGGGCCCCGCCCAATGTCGTCGAAGGCGGCTGGACGGCCATGCTGCCAGAACTGTTGAGCGCCGGGGCGCTGGGGCGTCAGGCGATGGGTCTGGACACACAGGGGCGGCGGGACCTGCTGGACCTGTTCGCCAAGTCGGCCGGCGACTGGCTGGACGGCTGGTTCGAGAGCGATCCGATCAAGGCCCTGTTCGGCTTCGACAGCGTCGTCGGCAACTATGCCAGCCCCTATACACCCGGCTCGGCCTATGTCCTGCTGCACCATGTCTTTGGCGAGGTGAATGGCCGAAGGGGCGTCTGGGGCCATGCCATCGGCGGTATGGGGGCGATCACCCAGGCCATGGCCGCGGCCTGCGCCGAACAGGGCGTGGAGGTCCGGCTGGATGCCGAGGTGGCCCAGGTCCTGACCGAAGGGGGCCGGGCCGTGGGTGCGGTTACTGGGTCGGGCGATGTCGTTCGGGCCAGAGCCGTGGTTTCGAACCTGCATCCGCGCTTGCTGTTCGACCGGCTGGTCGATCCGGCCGTGGTGCCTTCGGACTTCACCGAGCGGATGGGGCGTTTTGCCTCCGGCTCCGGCACCTTCCGGATGAATGTGGCCCTGTCTGAGCTGCCGCGATTCACCGCCCTGCCGCAGCCGGGCGATCACCATACGGCGGGCATCATCATAGCGCCCAGCCTGGCCTATATGGATCGCGCCCATGCCCAGGCCCGGCTGAACGGATGGTCGGCCCAGCCGATCGTCGAAATGCTGATCCCCTCGACCCTGGACGACAGCCTCGCTCCGCCCGGCCAGCATGTGGCCAGCCTGTTCTGCCAGCATGTGGTGCCCGATCTGGCCGACGAGCATCGCGAGACGGTTGCCGATCTGATGATCGACACGGTCGAAGCTCATGCGCCGGGGTTCAAGGCCTCGGTGATCGGCAGGCTCGCCCTGGGACCGCGCGACCTGGAACGGCGGCTCGGCCTGGTCGGCGGCGACATTTTCCACGGGCGCCTGACGCTGGATCAGCTGTTCAGCGCCCGGCCCGTGATGGGCCATGCCGATCACCGGATGCCTGTGCCGGGCCTGTATCTGTGCGGCTCCGGGTCTCATCCCGGCGGCGGTGTCACCGGGGCACCCGGACACAACGCCGCCCGAGCGGTGCTGAAGGATTTGCGGGTCCGCTAAAGCCGCTGGACGATGTGGCGACCATTCAACTGACGCACGAAGGGCAGGGGACGATCCGGCTGCTCCGCCCGCGCCGCGACCTCGCCGAGCACAAACCGGGTGATGGCGGGCAGGTCCAGGTCCTGCATCTGGTCCAGCGACAGCCAGGCGATCTCGTCCAGTTCACCCGATCCGGCGGTTGGTTCGGGATGCAGCAGGGCATCGGACGACGCCAGGAAGAAGCGGGCGTCGAAACGGCGGCTACGACCCGGTGGCGTGATGGCCCGGGCGATATAGCTGAGCGCAGACAGGTCCGGCAGGGCCCCTGCAGCGCGGAACTCGCGCCAGGGTCCGGCGACGGAAGCGGCGGGGGCCTGGCTGCCCAGGATCAGCCCCGTCTCCTCAAACGTCTCGCGCACCGCCGCCAACGCCAGGGCACGCGCGCGGCGTTCCGGCATTTCGCGCGCCAGCAACCGCGCCGTCTCGCCGTTCAGGTCGGTGGCGCTGGCGGCGGTGAAGTCGGCCCGCTCCACCCGTCCGCCCGGAAACACCCATTTGGCCGCCATGAAGACATGGCCCGGTGCTCGCCGGCCCATCAGCACCTCTGACCGACCCTGCCGGGTGCGCGTCAGGATCAATGTGGCGGCATCGCGAGGGCGCTGCCGTCCCCCGACACGCGGCGCATCGGCCAGATCGGCGGCGGCATCAAAGGGTGGTTCGGCGCGGGTCACGATCGATCTGCTAGGCGCTTTTGATGCCATTCCCAAGGGTTGTAGTCTTGGCCACCGACTCGCGGTGGGGAATGCTCATGATTGTCGCGGTATGCCAAGGCCTGCTGGTTTTGCTCGGCCTGTGGCTCGCAGGTCTGGGCGTATGGATGGTCGTGGCTCCGCAGCGTGCCCTGGATGTCCTGGCGATGATGGGCCACACGCCCCTCATCCACCTCGGCGAGATGGCAGTCAGGATCATGGCCGGTCTGGTCTTCATCCTGGCGGCAGCTACGACACGCCATCCTGCCGCGATCAGCATGATTGGCGTCTTTCTGATCGTGTCGGCCCTGGCCCTGATGCTCCTGCCGCGCCGTTGGCATGTCGCCTATTCGACCTGGTGGGCCGCTCGGATACCGGTCTGGGCCGTCAGGCTGATCGGGCCGATCTCGGTCGGAATGGGCGGGCTCCTTGCCTGGGCGGCGATCTAGCGCCCAGGCAAGGCCTAACGCCGTTTGCCCTTTCGAACGCCCTTCAGGCCTCCGCTCGGCGGCTTGGGCCCGCCAGGGCGCTTGGAGCCGCGTTTGGGCGGGCCGTTCCCGTCGCCCCCCCTGCCCATGGGACCCCGTCCGCGCAGACCCAGGCGAGGGGCGGGGGCATTGGGATCGCGCGGATCGGGATCGGACAGCATTTCGAACAGCAGGCCGCCGGTCACGGGCGTTGCCTCGACCAGTTTGACCTCGACCGAACGTCCCAGCAGCCAGCGCTGGCCCGAGCGTTCGCCGACCAGGGCGTGGGCCTTGTCGTCGTGATGGAAATACTCGCCGCCCAGGGACGACACGGGCACCAGTCCATCGGCCCCCGTCTCGGCCAGGCGCACAAACAGGCCAAAGCGGGTCACGCCGGTGATCCGGCCGAGGAAGGTGGCCCCGACGCGATCCTCCAGGAAGGCGGCGACATAGCGATCCATGGCATCGCGTTCGGCGGCCATGGAGCGGCGCTCGGTGGCGGTCACCTGTTCGGCGATGGTCGAGAGCTCGGCGATCTCGCGGTCCGTCAGGCCGTCCGACCCCAGCTTCAGCGCCCGGATCAGGCCCCGGTGCACGATCAGATCCGAATAGCGCCGGATCGGCGAGGTGAAGTGGGCATAGCGGTCCAGGTTCAGTCCGAAATGGCCGACGTTCTCGGGGCTGTAGATCGCCTGCATCTGGGATCGCAGCACGACCTCGTTGACAACCTCGGCATGAGGCGTGTCACGCGTCTGATCCAGCAGCTTGTTGAACCGCTTGGTGGTCGCTGGCTCGCCTTTGGCCCAAGGCATGGCCAGGGTCTGGAGAAAATCGGCCAGGTTGAACAGCTTTTCCTGGCTGGGCGCGTCGTGGATGCGGAAAATCAGCGGCGTCTTCTTCTGCTCCAGCGTCTCGGCCGCGCAGACATTGGCCTGGATCATCATCTCCTCGATCAGCCGATGCGCCTCCAGCGATTTGCGCGGCACGATCGCGGCAATCCCGCCGTCGGGGGCCATCAGGATGCGGCGCTCGGGGCTGTCGATGGCCAGGGGGCTGCGCTTCAACCGGCCCCTCAACAGGGTGCGATAGGCATTCCACAGCGGATAGAGGATAGCCTCCATGATGGGGCCGGTCGTGTCATCGGTGCCGCCGCCGTTCTCCGGCCCGTCGATGGCCGCCTGCGCCTGTTCATAGGAAAGCTTGGCGTGCGAGCGCATCAGACCGCGAAGGAATTTGTGGCCCGTCTTTCGCCCGTCCTTGTCGAAGACCATCCGCACGGCCAGACAGGCGCGGTTCTCGCCCTCCTTCAGACTGCACAAACCGTTGGACAGGCGCTCTGGCAGCATCGGCTCGACACGGTCGGGGAAATAGGTCGAATTGCCCTTGGCCCTGGCCTCGCGATCGAGGGCCGTGCCGGGCCGGACATAGGCGGCGACGTCGGCGATGGCGACCCAGACGATCCAGCCGTCCGGGTTCTTTGGATCCGTGTCCCGCTCGGCATAGACGGCATCGTCGTGGTCGCGGGCATCGGCCGGATCGATGGTGACGAAGGGCACCTGCCGCAGGTCCTCTCGGCCCTTCAGGCTGGGCAGTTCCTGGTCCTCGGCCTCCTGTTCCACGGCCTCGGAAAAGCCGGTCGGCACGCCATGGGCGTGGATGGCGATCAGGGACGCAGCGCGGGGGTCGTCCTCGCGCCCGATGGTCTCCAGGATCTTGCCGCGCTTGGGTCCGTATCGGTTCTCGCCCTTTTCGATGGCGGCCAGGACCAGATCGCCGTCCTTCAGGTCGGCGGCCTGGGCCGGGGGCACGAACAGCACGTCCTTGGAGCGGCGATCGACCGGTTCGACCCGGCACTCGCGGTTGGATTTGCGGATGACGCCCAGGACGCGGTTGGTGCCGGTATCCAGCTTCTTGATCAGGCGCGCTTCCCAGCCGTCGCCCGCGCGCGCGAACTTGACCAGCACCCGATCGCCCAGACCGGGGGCAGGGCCGGTCTTGCCGCCGTTGTCGGGGATCAGCAGGGCACGCGGCGCATCTTCTGTCGCCTCGACCAGACGCACGAACAGGTCGCCATCGATGTCGCGTTCCACCACATCGGCCACCCCGACGGGAGGCAGGTCGCCCACCGGTGAAAAGCCCTTGCGTCCGCGCTTGCCCAGCTTGCCCTCGGCCTCCAGCGTGCGGATCATCTCGCGCAGCATGCGGCGCTCGTCGCCCTTCAGGCCGAAATGGCGGGCGATGTCGGTTTTCTCGGCTGATCCCGCCTCGCGCAGGAAGGCCAGCAGAGTGTCGGGGTCTGGTAGGCCGGCGGGGGTGCGGCGCGGAGGCTTGGTCATGATTGACCATAGACCAGATCGGTCGTCGTCGTCAGGTTTCAACAGTTCTCTGGCGCGCTATGCGCCCTGATGCTGCAGTTCTTTTACAGGGAGCCCGCCATGTCTGCCGCCGCCTTTGCCTTGTCGATCGCTCTCATCGCTCCGCCGCAGGAGCCCCAGTCCCATGCCCAGGCCGTGACCTGCGCCTCGACCTTCCTGATCGGAGCGGCTCTGCTGGCCCAGGCGGCGGAAGCCGATCCTTCGGACGAGGGCACCCAGTCGGCGGTCACCAGCATCGGCCAACTGCTGAAGCGGGCCGACGACGATCGTCTGGTCGCCGCCCGGCGCGAGGGCATTGCGGTCGAGGCAAGCGGAGCGGCGCTGAACGCCCATCTGCAGGCCAATATGGACCCGGCCCAGCAGGCTTGGCAGGACGCCATGGCTGACTGCGTCAATCGCTATGGCGCGGGCTTGTTCTCGGACACCTGAGACAGCGGGTTGACCTTGGGGCGGCGGGCGATCAGCTTCCGCCGCGTCTGCCCCAACGGAGTCTGCCCCCATGTCGATCGCTTCAAAGCCGGTGCTGTCCGCGCCGACCGGATCCCTGCTGGACCTGATCGGCCTGACGCCGATGGTCGAGGTGACCAAGATCGACACCGGCCCCTGCCGACTGTTCCTGAAAATGGAAGCTCAGAATCCTGGCGGCTCGATCAAGGACCGGATCGCCCTGTCGATGATCGAGGCGGCGGAACAGGAGGGCTGGCTGAAGCCCGGCGGCACGATCGTTGAGGCGACGGCGGGCAACACGGGTCTGGCCCTGACTCTGGTCGGACAGGCCAAGGGTTACAAGGTCTTGCTGGTCATTCCTGACAAGATGTCGAAGGAAAAGATCCAGCATCTGCGGGCCATGGGGGCCGATGTGCGGCTGACCCGGTCGGACGTACCGCACGGCCATCCCGACTATTACACCGACATGGCCGAACGCCTGGCGCAACAGATCCCCGGCGGATGGTTCGTCAACCAGTTCGCAAACCATGCCAACTCCGCAGCCCATGTGAAGACAACAGGCCCGGAGATCTGGGAGCAGATGGGGCATGACGTCGATGCCTTCGTCGCGGGCATCGGTTCGGGCGGGACGATCACCGGCGTAGCCCAGTTTCTGAAGTCGGTCGGTGCCAGGACCCAGATCGTCCTGGCAGATCCGGTCGGATCCGTGCTGGCAGGCATCGTCAACGACGGCGTTGCGGGGCCGGAAGGCAGCTACACGGTCGAAGGGATCGGGCAGAATTTCGTGCCCGATACGGCTGACATCACCCTGGTCGACAAGGCCTATTCCATCCCGGACGCCGAGGCGATCGCGGTGGTGCGTGACCTGTTGCTGAAGGAGGGGATCCTGGCGGGATCGTCTTCGGGGACCCTGATCGCGGCTGCCCTGCGCTGGTGCCGGGAGCAGACCGAGCCGAAGCGCTGTGTGACCTTTGTCTGCGATACCGGGGCCAAATATCTCTCCAAGGTCTATAACGATGCCTGGCTCGCGGATCAGGGGCTCAGCGGTGAACCGATCGTCGGTAATCTGTCGGATCTGATCACCCGGAAATACGCTAACGGCGATGTCGTTGTGGCTGGCCCTGACGACAGTTTGGACAGCGCTTTCAAGCGGATGCGATCCAATGATGTGTCGCAGCTTCCGGTCATTCAGGACGGACGGCTGGTCGGGATCCTGGACGAAAGCGACATCGTCCACATCATGAACACCGACGAGATCACGCGAAAAGAGCGTTTCGCCAAACCGGTGTCTTCGGCCATGACGCGCGATCTGGATACGGTTCAGGTGACTGAGCCGCTGGACGCCCTGATCCCTCTGTTCGATCGTGATCGGGTGGCCTTGGTTTTGGATGGCGAGCAGTTCGTCGGCCTGATCGCCCGTGTCGACCTGATCAATCACCTCAGCCTGAACCGGTAAGTCCATGGCGAACATCAAGAACAGCCAGGGTTTCTCGACCCGGGCCATCCACGCTGGTCAACGGCCCGACCCGACGACGGGAGCGGTGATGACGCCGATCTATGCGACCTCGACCTATGCCCAGGAGAGCCCGGGCGTGAACAAGGGCTATGAATACGCCCGCGGCAAGAATCCGACACGCGAGGCGTTCGAGGCATGTATCGCCGATCTGGAGGGCGGGGTTCAGGGGTTCGGATTCGCCAGTGGGATGGCCGCCACCTCGACCGCGCTGGAACTGCTGGACGCTGGTGCACACATCGTCACGGGCGATGACCTGTATGGCGGATCGTGGCGACTGTTCGAGCGGGTCCGTCGTCGGTCCATGGGACTGGACTTCGCCTATGTCGATCTCAGCGACATTGCGGCGGTCGAGGCGGCGATCACGGACAAGACTCGTATGCTGTGGGTCGAGACGCCCACCAATCCGCTGATGAAGATCGCCGACATCGCGGCGCTGTCGGCTGTGGCCAGGGCGCATGGGCTGCTGCTGATCGTCGACAACACCTTCGCCACACCCTTCTGCCAGCAGCCGCTGGCCCTGGGGGCCGATGTGGTCATGCATTCGGCGACCAAGTACCTGAACGGCCATTCGGACATCATCGGCGGCGTGCTGGTGGCCGGAAACACCGAGGTCGCGGCCCAGATCAAATTCCTGCAGAATTCGGTCGGCGGCGTCATGGGCCCGTTCGACGCCTTTCTGGCTAACCGGGGGCTGAAGACGCTGGGCCTGCGGATGAAGGCGCATTGCGAGAATGCCATGGCCGTCGCGCGCTGGCTGGAGGATCGAGCCCTGAAGCCGGGTGGCGGCGTGGCGCGCGTCATCTATCCGGGGCTGATCTCGCACCCCCAGCATGAGCTGGCAGCGCGGCAAATGCGCGGCTTTGGCGGGATGGTGTCCGTCGTGATCGACGGCGACCTGGCGCGGACCAGACAGGTGCTGGAGCGGGTTCAGGTCTTTACCCTGGCGGAATCGCTGGGCGGCGTCGAAAGCCTGGTCAATCACCCGGCCATCATGACCCACGCCAGCGTGCCCAAGGAGGTGCGCGACGCCGGGGGTGTGACCGACAGCCTGATCCGGCTGTCTGTCGGTGTCGAGGACATAGATGACCTGATCGCGGATCTGGATCAGGCGCTGGCCTGATCGATCAGGCCGCTTCGCTGTTCAGCGCGGTCTGGTGGCCGGTGGCGGGGGCGACCTTCTTCTTGGCAGGCGCGCGCTTCTTGACGGCGACCGGCTTGTTGGCGGCGCGCAGGGCGGTCTGTTCGTCGATCAGAGGGATCAGGTCTTCGGCGGCGGCCTTCTGGACCGGGGTGCCCTGGGCGATCAGGCGTTCGGCATTGGCACGCAGCGACTTCAGGTCGGCGTCGTTCATGGTCGGGATCATGTCGGCAAGCGGGGTCATCAGGCTCTCCTCGGGGTCGTAAAAGACGTCAGGGCCGACGCTTGCGGCGTCGGCCCTGCGGACCGCCTGACGAGACCGTCAGGCCATCGATAGGCGTGGAACTATTCGGCGGCCTTCAGGCGACCGGCAGATTCCTTGCCCGAGCGGCTGTCGCGCTCGACTTCGTAGGAGATCTTCTGGCCTTCGTTCAGGCTGTTCAGATCGGACGTTTCGACGGCCGAGACGTGGACGAAAACGTCCTTGCCGCCGTCATCGGGCTGGATGAAACCATAACCCTTGGTGGAGTTGTACCATTTTACAGTGCCGGTAGCCATTATCAGGACCTCCGTTGGCGTTGCCCGCAGGGAGAAGTCCCTAGTGGCCTGTCGGGTCTGAAAGGATCGGCGTGGACCTCGGTGCGCGATGCAAAGGGGCAGCGTTTCGCAGAGAGATCGACTGAGACCTAATTGGGCGCTTAACGGCACGAACGCAAGTGAATAAGAAATTGAGGGGGAGTGCCCCCCCCCTCAATCGGTCAACGATGCGTGGCTCAGTTCGGCATGGAGACCGTGTCGGTGACGTGAATCACGCCATTCGACTGGAACACATCGGCCTGGGTCACGCGGGCGCGGCCACCCATTTCGTCGGTCAGGATGACGGAGCCGCCTTCCAGCGAAGCGGTCAGGACACCGCCCTCGACCGTGGTCAGGCGGGCGCGGCCACCACCAGCCTGAATCTGGCCGATCAGGTCATCGGCCGACACCCGCCCAGCGACGACGTGATAGGTCAGGATCTTGGTCAGGGTCGCCTTGTTCGCGGGCTGGACCAGGCTTTCGACCGTGCCGGCGGGCAGTTTGGCGAAGGCCGCATTGGTGGGGGCAAACACGGTGAAGGGGCCGGGGCCGGACAGGGTCTCGACCAGACCGGCGGCCGTCACGGCAGCGACCAGGGTGGTGTGATCGGCCGAGTTGACGGCGTTTTCCACGATGTTGCGGTTGGCGTACATGGGCGCGCCGCCGACGGTGACGACGCTGGCATCTGCGGAGGCCGTGCCCGCGTCCATGGACATGCAGGCGGACGTCAGCAGGGCACCGGCGGCGAGGGTCGCCAGTACGGCAGAACGATTGAAGGTCATGATCATGGGTCTCTCCTGAGTGGCCGCGGTCGCGGCTCGGGCGGAGAGACGGGTCCGGTGCGATGCCGGATGTGCAGCGCGGCGTCTGGCCGCATGCTGAAACTCAAAGGCGGCGACCGAGTTCGCGATCGCCGCCCCGAGATATCTTGAAGACTTAGGCGGTCTTCAGTTGGCCGGCAGATTCCTTGCCCGAGCGACGATCGACTTCGATCTCGTAGGAAACCTTCTGGTTTTCATCCAGGCCACGCAGGCCAGCAGCCTCGACGGCCGAGATGTGGACGAAAACGTCCTTGCCGCCGTTGTCAGGCTGGATGAAGCCGTAGCCCTTGGTGGAGTTGAACCATTTCACAGTGCCGGTAGCCATTTTCAGGACCTCCGTTAGCAGTTGGCCCCAGGGAACAGCCCCTGCGACCTGTCGGGTCTGAACGGATCGGCTTTAGACCTCTGCGCGTAGCGAGGGACGAGAGCGTGACGCGGTAGAGATCGACGCAACCGCTTTGCCTCCGCTTTCTGGCGAATGCAAGGCCCAGTTACGCCTCTGTGATCAGTCGCCCGCTGCCGGGCTGGGCTCCGGCGAAGGGTCAGCGGCCACGCTGCCCGTGAAATTTTCCTGGCAAAGCTTACGCAGAGCACTGGTTAGGGACGGGCCATAAAGGCTGTCCTGAATTCGCTCAAAACCCTCGGCCTGAAGCTTCTGTTTGATGTCGCTGACGGTGCGGCACTCGCCGCCGCGCGCCAGTTGATAGGCGCGTTCGAGAGTTGTGGGTCGAAAGGTCATAGCCCCTACATAGGCGGTTCCGAGCCGATTGCGAGGTCAGAAGGCGATGCTGAGGTCCAGAACCAGGGCGTCCTCATACTGACGTCCCTCGGTGTCGGCATCGGTGTCGTACCACCGCAGGTCCGCCTGAATTGCACGGGTCAGGGCATAGGTGACGCCCAGATCCCATGCCGAATAGTCGACGCTAAGCTCCTGATCGCGCTGGCCGATGGAGCCGGACGCGGCGAGCCGATCGTTGAAATCCCAGCTGAGACGCGCCTCATACCAGGTCCAGGCCTCGGTGCTGCCCGTGCCGTTCGGTGAATGCTGGACGCGGACCAGACCCTCGGCCGGGCCGATTGATCGGGAAACGTCGGCCGTGATTTCCCAGGCGCTGTGGTCCTGGCCCGGATCGGCATCGACCATCCATTTGCGGGTCAGGTTCAGGTCGAGGTCAAAGCCCATGACCTGGGGCCGTACCCCGACCCCGGCACCCAGTTCCAGGCTTGCACCGGTGGAGCTGTCGATCGTTTCGAATCCGCTGTCCACATAGAGGAAATCGGCGTTGTCGCTCCATTCGGCGACCCCATAGGCGTACGGGGCCTGATCCGACTTGGACACGCCCTTGGACCGGTTGTCGGTGGCGGCCCCCAGCAGGAAGCCCCACTGGCCGCGCGGCTGTGGCACATCCTGCGCCAGGGCGGATCCAGCGAAGGCTGCGGACAGTACGGCGAAGGCGAGGGTTCTGATCACCGGGTCTCCTAGCGCGGATTCGCGCGCAGGGTTCCCTAGCCGAAGGTGTCGGCCTTGGCAAAACCGTCCGCCGCCTGACGGTATTCCGACTGGAGGCGAGCAATCAGGTCCGCCGTGGGCAGGATGTCGTGCACACCGCCCGAACCCTGGCCCGCCGACCAGACGGTCTTCCAGGCCTTGGCCTCGTCCGCCATGTCCAGCTTGTGCTCGGGCAGGGATTTGGGATCGATGCCGTTGGCGATCAGCGACGGGGTCAGGAAGTTGGCCGGAATGCCGGAGACGGCGGGCGTATAGGTGATGTCCGATGCCCCTGCATCGACGATCATCTGCTTGTAGCCCTGCTGGGCCATCGATTCGTCGGTCGAGATGAAGCGGGTGCCCAGATAGGCAAAGTCCGCCCCCAGCATGCGCGTGGCGGCGATGTCGCGCCCGGTCGAGATACAGCCCGACAGAATCAGAGTGCCGGTAAAGAAGGTCCGGACCTCCTGGATCAAGGCAAAGGGATGGACCACGCCCGCATGGCCGCCGGCGCCATTGGCCACCAGGATCAGGCCGTCAACGCCGGCCTCGGCCGCCTTTCGGGCGTGGCGCACATTGGCGATGTCGTGGAAGACCACGCCGCCATAGCCATGCACCGCATCGACCACGTCCCGCACGGCTCCGAGCGAGGTGATGATGAGGGGCACCTTCTCCTCGACCGACACCATCATGTCGGCCATCAGGCGGGGATTGGTCGGATGAACGATGTGGTTGACGCCGAACGCGGCGGCATCGGGGTTCAGCCGCGACTTGATCTCTTGCAGCCACTCCCGATAGCCCTCGGTCGTGCGCTGGTTCAGCGACGGAAACGTGCCGATCACTCCGGCATTGCAGGTCTCCACGACCAGGTCAGGGCCGGACACCAGAAACATGGGCGCGGCGATGGCCGGCAGTTTCAGACCGTTTTGCAGCGAAGCCGGAATGGCCATGACGTTCTCCCCGCGTTTTGTTTGACTACGGATAGCGGGCTGTCGTGGGGGAAGGCAAATCCAACCCGCGGCTCCGCCTGTAAACGGGGCTTATTGAGGCCCAAACCGGATCGTGACGTTCATGCGCGCCGTCTCTGACAGTCCGCCCGTGGTCGATGGTACCAGGCTGGCCCTTCGCATGGCCCCGACAAGAGCGCGCCCAAATCCGACATCGGGCGGGCTCTCCGCTGTTATCTTGCAGTCAGTGAACCGACCGTTGCGTCCCACGGCACAGTTCACGGTCGCATATCCCGAAACTCCGGCGGCTTGGGCTTGGCCGGGATAGTCCGGTTGAGGCCGCCTTTGCCATGTAGGCATGTCGATGGTGTCGGCGAGGACCGGAGACTCTGACTGGACGGAAGGCGCAGCCGTACCCTGCGTTGCCCGGTCCTGAGCGGAGACCGGCGTCACGACGATTAGGCATGCGAGCAAGCTCGCTGTTGGAAGCGTTGGAAAACCCGGCAGTCTTTGAATCTGCATCGCCATAGCCTTATGTGCGCTCTTCGACCAAGCCGAGCTTGCCCCAAGCTGCGGTACGAGCAAAGCCACAATGACCACAGACATCTCCGGCCTGTCCCAACTCGGCGTCCAGATCGCCGCCCCGACCAGCCCTGAAACCGCCGTGCTGGAACGGGTGCCCAATCCGCATCCGGGCGAGTTGTATCTGGCGCGGTTCACGGCACCGGAGTTTACCAGCCTGTGCCCCGTGACGGGCCAGCCGGACTTCGCGCATCTGGTCATCGACTATGCGCCGGGCGACTGGCTGGTCGAATCGAAGTCGCTGAAGCTGTATCTGACCAGTTTCCGGAACCACGGGGCCTTCCACGAAGACTGCACCGTCGCGGTCGGCAAGCGGATCGCGGACCTGCTGGCCCCGCGCTGGCTGAGGATCGGCGGATACTGGTATCCGCGTGGCGGCATCCCCATCGACGTCTTCTGGCAGACGGGCGCACCGCCGGAAGGCCTGTGGCTGCCGGATCAGGGCGTGCCGACCTATCGCGGGCGGGGCTAAGCATGGAGGAAGCGACGCAGGACGCGCCGTCGGGGTCCGGACCTGGGCTGCCCAGACTGGCCCTGGCGCTCGGCTTTGCCGGGCTGCTGCCGCAGATCCTGGTCGTGGCCACCCTGATCCTGGGCGGCGATGCAGAGCGGTTCACGGCCCTCAGCGTCGGCTATGCCTATGCGGCTCTGATCTTCAGTTTCCTGGGCGGCCTGTGGTGGGGACTGGCTGCGGCCAGAGCGGACCGCGTCCCGAACTGGATCTGGTTCGCCGCCGTGGGGCCGTCCCTGATCGCCCTGGCGAGTGCCTGGCCCTGGGCGACCGGTGGTGAGTGGCCGGGTCCGTCGCTCGTGATTCTGGGGCTGGCCCTTGCCGCAAGCCTGTTCGTCGACTGGCGGATGAAGGTTTCCGGCCTGACCCCGAAAGGGTGGCTGGTCTTGCGCGTCCCGCTTTCTCTTGGCCTTGGGGTGCTGACTGTCCTGGCCGGATTGCTGTGAGCGCCCGGTGACTACGGTCCGGCGCCTTCCGCTTGAAGCCTGGGGGCGTCGCTGGCTGTTGCGTGTCCAGACCGCTGCCGATCGCGCGGCTTGGTCTCGCTACGCGTTCGAGTTCCTGATGTTCGGGATCAAGCAGGGTTGGGCCTGTCTGTTCGGCGGGGCGATGCTGGCCCTGATCCTGGCGACCCACCTGCTTTGGCCGGGCGACGCCCCTGTCAGCCGCTATGACTTCCTGGTCGTGGCCGCGATCATCATCCAGGCGGCCATGCTGGCGCTGAAGCTGGAAAGCTGGGAGGAGGCGCGGGTCATCTTCCTGTTTCACATCGCCGGGACGGTGATGGAACTGTTCAAGACGGCCCACGGGTCCTGGGTCTATCCGGAGGAATCGCTGTTGCGGATTGGGGCGGTGCCGCTGTTCACCGGCTTCATGTATGCGGCGGTCGGCAGCTATATCGCGCGGGTCCAGCGCATCTTCAGCATCGGCGTCAGTCGTTATCCGCCGCTGTGGACGACCTGGGTGTTGGCGGCGGCCATCTATGTGAACTTCTTTGCCCATCACTGGCTGCCGGACGTGCGGCTGGGCCTGTTCGCGGCGACGGTTCTGCTGTTCGGGCGGGGCTGGTTCTATTTCACGGCGGACCGGTCGCGGCGTGCCATGCCGTTGTTGCTGGGCTATGGGCTGGTCGCCCTGTTCATCTGGTTTGCCGAAAACCTGGGCACCTTTGGACGGGCCTGGGTCTATCCGGATCAGTCAGGGGGATGGGAGCCGGTGTCGCTGCACAAGCTGGGGGCCTGGTTCCTGCTGATGATCATCAGCGTGGTCCTGGTCTCTCTGGTCCACCGACCGGTGCCGGAGATCAGCCGACCAGATCGGCGGGAATGATCGCGCCATAGCATCCAGAGACATAGGGTGCGCCATCGGGCGTGCGCCCCGGCGCCGGACAGGTCAGCACCCGCCCGCCGTTCATAGGCACCAGATAGATTCGGTTCTCTCCAGGCGAGACGGTCGCGGACGACTGCCCCATGCAGTCCGGCAGGCCGTTGGTGGCCAGGGTCTCTGTCACCAGCCACACGCCGGTGTCGTCCTGTTCGACGCGGAACCGCTTGGTGACCTTTTCATCGCCGCTGTTGACCAGCATCTGGTCGCCGGGGCCAAATTTCCACCATTCCGAACAGACTGGGCGGCCATTCGCCTGGGCGTCGGTGCGGAAGAACCAGGTGCCGGAAAGGGTAAACGGAGCGGCGTCCTGTGCCAGGGCCGAAGTCGCGCAGAACAGGGCCACCAGAGCCCCCAGAGACCGATATCGCTTCATCTGCCCCCTCGCGCGACTGTCAGCCCAATAGATCATGGGCAGCCGACGGCGGCAATCGTCAGGGAAGGAAGGTGGTAATCGCCGCGATGTCGGGGCGTTCGCGCTCTAGCGGAGCCTCGGCCAGGCTGCCGACATGGATGAAGCCGGCGACCTTTTCCGTGGCCGTCAGCCCGAACAGGGCAGTGGCTTCGGGGTCATAGCTGTACCAGTCGGTGATCCAGCTGGACGCGAACCCCAGGGCAGCGGCCGCATGCTCGATGTTCATGCAGACGGCTCCGGCGGACAGCTCCTGCTCCCAGACGGGTTTGGAGGCCGGTGCGGCTGTCGACACGACCAGGATGCTGAGCGGCGGATTGACCAGCTTGGCCAGCACGGCACGCGCCTTGTCCGGCAGCCCCTTTTGGATGGCGAGGGCCCGCAGGTCGTCGGCGATCCGGGCCCGGCTTTCGGGGCCCAGCACGACGAAGCGCCAGGGAAACAGTTTGCCGTGATCGGGGGTACGGGCCCCCAGGGTCAGGATTTCCTGCGTCTGAGCCGCGTCGGGTCCAGGCCCGGTCAGGCTTTGAGCGGGGGCGGACCGACGCGTGGCCAACCGTAGGCGCAGTTCGTCGGACGGCGTTGGCAGGGGCAGGGGGGTGCCGAGATCGAAAGAGGTCATGCTGTGCAGCTAGGCGTCGTGGGCCGCAGGCGCCATACCCCGCCCATGCAAGATCACGAAGACCGCCCCTCACCGTCCTGGGACGACCCCGCGGCACACCCCCCCGCCTGGCAGGATGCTGGGGCCGCGACGGTGTTCGAGAATCCGTGGATGCGCCTGACCCGGCACGCCGCGACCGCCCCGACAGGCGCGGCGGCAGATTACGTCGTCATGCGCCCGAAGAACCTGGCGCTGGGGGTCCTGCCCATCCACCCCGATGGGACGGTGACCCTGGTCGGACAGCAGCGGTTCGCGCTCAAGGCCTATTCCTGGGAAATGCCCGAAGGCGGGGGGCCGGAGGGGGAGGATCCCCTGGCCGGTATTCAGCGCGAGCTGGCCGAGGAGGCGGGGCTGGCCGCGAAGTCGTGGCGATCGGTCCTGAGCCTGGACCTGTCCAACTCCATCACCGACGAACGGGGCATGACCTGGCTGGCCTGGGACCTGTCGCCCGCGCTGAGCGCGCCTGATCCCACCGAAGTGATCGCCGTGGCCCGGGTGCCCTATCTGACGCTGATGGCCGAGATCGAGCGCGGGGCGGTCCGCGACGCCCTGACGGTGGCGACGGCGTACAAGGCCTACCATATGGCGCGTGAAGGGCAGCTGCCGGGCTGGCTGGCGCACGCGATGCTGCATCGGCTAGACTGATCGGGAATGGAGGCCCCATGGCCCATCTGGAAATCGTGCCGACATCTCAGAGCCTGTGGGATCAGTTGCGGGCCGCCGCCACGGATGCGGTGCGTGACGAGCCACGCCTGGCGTCTCTGCTGAATGCTGTCATCCTGTCGCACAGCGATCTGGCTGCAGCCCTGAGCTTTCAGATCGCGCGCAAGCTGGGCGATTCCGAGCTCGGTGCGATGACGATCCGCGAGGTGTCGCTGGGCGCGTTCGCCGCCGATCCTGGCATCGTGGCCGCGGCCGAAGCGGATTTGCAGGCCGTGGCCGAGCGGGATCCGGCGATCCGATCGCTGTTGCAGCCCTTCCTCTATTTCAAGGGGTTCCAGGCCCTGGAGGCCTGGCGCGTGGCGCACTGGCTGTGGGGTCAGGGTCGCGAGACGCTGGCGTTTCACTTCCAGAGCCGGATTTCAGAGCTGTTCCAGGTGGACATCCATCCGGCGGCGCGGTTGGGGGCCGGCATCTTCATCGATCACGGCACGGGGGTGGTGATCGGCGAGACCGCAGTCGTCGGCGATGAAGTGTCCATGCTGCACGGTGTGACCCTGGGCGGGACCGGTGCCGAACGCGGCGACCGGCATCCCAAGATCGGTCGCGGCGTCCTGCTAGGTGCCGGGGCCAAGGTCCTGGGCAATATTCTGGTCGGCGACTATGCCAAGGTTGCTTCGGGGTCGGTGGTGCTGAAGCCTGTGCCCGCCGGGTGCACGGTGGCAGGGGTGCCCGCGCGGCTGGTCAACTGCCCCACCGAAGCCACCCCGGCCCGAACCATGGACCATACCCTGGCCGACGTCGTCTATGACTTCGTCATCTGACCGTGGGAGCAGGGGTTCACATCCCCCTGCCTGACGCCTAGGGTCCGCCGCTCTCTCCGCCCACAAAAGACCAAGAGGCCCGACCGTGAAAGACACCGACCTGAAACGCGTCGAGACGCACCTGAAGCGCACCTTCAATCACGGCGGCATCCAGGTGAAGGCCCGCAAACAGGCCGATTCCGCAGAGGTCTATGTCGATGACGAGTTCATCGGCGTGGTCTTCGAAGATGAAGACGGCGACGGCTCCTTCATGTTCGAGATGGCGATCTTGGCTGAAGACCTGCCGGCCGCCTGACACCATTCTTTGCGACAAGAAAAAAGCGCCGGGCGGGTGACCGTCCGGCGCTTCTTCAATTCACGATCGACGCGTTCAGCGCTTGCCGAAGACGATGTCGGCCAGCTTGCCGAAGAAGCCCTTGGGCTCCGCCTTGGCAGCAGGCGTCGGCGCGGGCTTGGGCGCTTCGACGGGTTTCGTAGCCGGAGCCGGAGCCGGGGCGGCGGCTACGGCCGGTGCTGCTTCCGGGGCGGCGGCCACGGGCTTCGGCGCTGGGGCGGCCTTCGGCGCAGCCTTGGCGACCGGGGCCTTCTTGACCGCGGGCTTGGCCGCGGCCTTTGCAGCGGGGGCCGCCTTCACCGCAGCTTTCGGGGCGGCGGCGGGCTTGGCGACGGCTTTGACTGCGGGCTTTGCCGCCGTCTTGGCAGCGGGCGCAGCCTTGACCGCAGGCTTCGCAGCGGTCTTTGCCGGGGCCGATTTTGGGGCCGGCTTGGCGGCCGGTTTGGGTGCAGCGGCCTTGGGCGCAGGCGCGGCCTTCGCCGCAGCAGCGGGCTTGGGCTTCGAGACGGCGCTCGACTTCGCAGCCGGTTTAGGCTTGGAAGCGGCAGCGGCTGCCGGTTTCGGCGACGCCTTACTGGATGTGGATGGTGACTTAGCCATGAATTACCCGACCCCTCGGTTGCTGCAGGCGTTAGAGCGCACGCCCGCGCGTGTCTCGATTCGCCATGATAACGGGGTTTGAGAAATGTCACATAGCCCAGTGCAGATAATCGCACGTGGTTCGCGCGTGGCTGCCGAGACCGCTGCCGAAGCGATCGACGCCGATCCCATGCTGGAAGGCGCGACCTATTCCATCCTGGAAGAGGACGAGGATCGCGACGTCTGGCGCATCGACGCCTTTCCGACGACCGAGGAGGAATCCGAGGGCTTGCAGGCGCGGCTTGCCGAACACCCTGGTGTGACGGTGGTGGTCGAGACCCTGGCCGATGCCGATTGGCTGGCGATGTCGCTGTCGGGTCTGCCGCCGGTGCGGGCGGGACGGTTCTTCGTCTATGGCGCGCACGACCAGGGCCGAGTGCCGCCCAATACCGTCAATCTGAAGATCGATGCCGGCGCCGCGTTCGGCACGGGTCACCATGGCACCACGGTCGGCTGCCTGCTGGCTTTCGACGATCTGTTGAAGCGCGAGACGTTCGAGCGGGTTCTGGACGTGGGTGCCGGGACGGGCGTCCTGGCCATCGCGGCGGCACGGACCGGGTCGCGGGTGGCGATCGGCACGGACATTGACGAACCCTCCGTCCGCATCTCCAACGAGAATGCCAAGCTGAACCAGGCGGACGCCCGCTTCGTCCATGCCAGCGGCCTGAACGATGCCAAGGTGCGCGGTCACGGCCCCTATGACCTGGTCTTCGCCAACATCCTGGCTCCGCCGCTGGTGGCCCTGTCGCAGGATATCAAGGGCGCGCTGAGGCTGGGCGGGGTGGCGATCCTCTCCGGCCTGCTGCGCACCCAGGAACGCCGGGTGACGGCCGCCTATCTGTCCCGAGGCTTCATCCTGGAGCGCCGCTATCGCCGCGACGCCTGGAGCGCTCTGGTGCTGCGGCGGGTGGGGTAGGAGATCCTCCACATTGGAGAATGGGCGACCTATAAGAGGCACCATGCGCCAGACCTTTGACGAAACCACCGATCCATCCTTCGGGGCCCGGCACCTGCCGCTCGTTCGCGCGCGCATGGCCGAACAGGGGCTGGATGGCCTGCTGGTGCCGCACGAGGACGAGCATCAGAACGAATACCTGCCCGCCGCCAACGACCGGCTGGCCTGGATCAGCGGCTTCACCGGATCGGCCGGGGCCGGGGTGGTGATGCGCGACCGGGCGGCGGTGTTCGCCGACGGCCGCTATACGGTGCAGGTCAAGGCGCAGGTCGATCCGCAGCAGTTCGAGATTCTCGATCTGGTCGAGGGTGGGGTGCCCGCCTATCTGGAACGTGCGCCTCAAGGGGCCGTGATCGGCTATGACCCCCGTCTGCACAGCCCCGATTCCCTGGCGACCCTGAAGCGTGCGGCTGGCAAGGCGGGCGCGGTCCTGAAACCTGTCGACGCAAACCCGCTGGACCAGGCCTGGGGCGAGGCGCGGCCAGAACAGCCCCGCGCGCCGGTCGTGGGCCATGAAGACCGCTATACGGGGGAGACCAGTGCGTCCAAGCGGGCTCGGATCGGCGCGGCCGTGTCTTCGGCGGGTGCGGATGCGGCGGTGCTGACGGCCCCTTCGTCGATCGCTTGGCTGTTCAACGTCCGGGGCGGAGACGTGATCCGGTCCCCCCTGCCGCTGGGCCAGGCCATCCTGCGCGCGGACGGCACCGCGGATCTGTTTCTGGATCCTGCCAAGGTCGGCAATGACCTGCCGGCCTGGCTGGGCGATGCGGTCGAACTGAAGGCTCCCGAGGCGCTCGAGGCGGCGCTCGACGGTCTGGCCGGCCGCAAGGTCCTGATCGACCCGGCCCAGTCGTCGGCCTGGTATTTCGACCGGCTGGAGGCGGCGGGAGCCACGATCGTGCGGGACATGGATCCCTGTGCCCTGCCACGCGCCGCCAAGAACCCGGTCGAGATCGAGGGGACGCGACAGGCCCACATCCGCGACGGGGCAGCGCTGACGCGCTTCCTGCATTGGATCGACACGGTCGCCCAGAACACCCTGCCCGACGAGCGTGAGGTCGCCGAGGCGCTGGAGCGGTTCCGCGAGCAGACGGGCGCTTTGCAGGATTTGTCGTTCGACACCATCGCCGGAGCGGGTCCCAACGGTGCCCTGCCGCATTACAAGCCGGTGACCCGCACCCTGCGCCGGATGGAAAAGGGCTCGCTGCTGCTAGTGGACGGTGGCGGCCAGTATCTGGACGGCACGACGGACGTAACCCGCACCATGGCCGTGGGCCATCCGTCCCAAGACCAGCGACGCATGTTCACCCTGGTGCTTAAGGGCCATGTCGCCATGGCCACTGTCCGCTTTCCCGAAGGGACAACGGGCCATCAGCTGGATGCCCTGGCGCGCCTGCCCCTGTGGATGCAGGGCTTCGACTATGACCATGGCACCGGCCATGGCGTCGGCAGCTATCTCGGCGTCCACGAAGGCCCCCAGCGGATCGCCAAGGCGGTGAACACCCAGCCGCTGCTGACCGGCATGATCCTGTCCAACGAGCCCGGCTACTACCGCGAGGGTCATTGGGGCATCCGGATCGAGACCTTGCAGGTGGTGACCCCGCCCCAGCCGATCCCAGGCGGCGAGCGTCCCATGCATGGGTTCGAGCAGCTGACCTTCGCCCCCCTGGACCGGAGCCTGATCGACGTCGATCTGCTGACGCCGGAGGAGCGGGCCTATGTCGATGCCTATCACGCCGAGACCCTGGCCAAGGTCGGGCCGCTGCTGGACGGCGAGGTGCTGGACTGGCTGACGGTGCAATGCGCACCGCTCTAGCCCTGGCGCTCGCCGCTTCGCTCTTGTCGCCCCTGCAAGTGGTGGCGCAGACGGCCCGATTGCCGCGCGAGGTGTTCGATGTGATCCCGCCGGAGACCCGCATCGAGGGCGAGCGGGGCCGGATGCGGGTGATCCAGTCCGGCTGCCGGGTCGGGCCGACATCCTGGGCCCGGCGGCGAATCGTCGATGTCGCGGTGCAGGAATGGGCGCTTTTCGGCTTCCAGGTCGTGGACGCCCGGGCGATCGAAACGGGCCGCCTACCGGACGGCGTTGTCGCCGATGCCGCCAATCCGCTCAGACCAAAGCCGGTCCAGGCGCGGCACATGCTGCGGATCGGGCGGTGGGAGACCGATCCCAGGCTGGCGCGAACCATCGCTGGCTATTGGAGCGCAACGCCGGACGGTGCCCAGGTCATCGGTCGCCAGAACCGCCTGTGGCAGGATACGGATGCCCCGGTCGCCTGGGTCGAGCCATGGTCGGCCGCCTTCATCAGCTGGGTGATGTGCGAGGCGGGCCTGGGCGATCCGGAACAGTTTCAGCGTGACGTTGCCCACCGGGTCTATATCGATCAGGCCATTCGAGCGCGGGACGGCGAAGCCCCCTTGGCGGCCTATTTTGCCCATGACGCGGGCGAGGCGGAGATTGCGCCCGGCGATCTGATCTGCAATGCGCGCGGAACGGCGGGGTATCGCACCCTGGCCGATCGCCGCCGCGACCTGGGCGAGTACGCCGGCACCCATTGCGACATCGTCGTCCGCGTCGATTGGGACCGGATCAATGTCATAGGCGGCAATGTGGTCGATGGCGTTACCCTGACCATCCTGCCCCTGACGAGAGAGGGCACGGCTTTCGCCCGGCCGGTATCGGATGAAGAGGTAACGGGCGCGCGGACCATCTTTGCGCATCTGAAACTGGCGGCCGATCCGGTAGAGGATGACGCCATGGACAGATCGCCGACCGTTCGGGCCCTGGCGGCTCCTTGATCAAGTCCCTTCGATCAAGCCCGGACGGCATCAGCCGCCCATGAAAAAGGGCCGCCCCGTCAGGAGCGGCCCTTGTCGTATCAGCCCCGGTTCTGGATCGGGACGTAGTCGCGCTGCGTCGGGCCGGTATAGAGCTGGCGCGGGCGGCCGATCTTCTGGCCGGGGTCGGCCATCATTTCCTGCCACTGGGCGATCCAGCCGACCGTACGGGCCAGCGAGAACAGCACGGTGAACATCGAGGTCGGGAAGCCCATGGCCGACAGGGTGATGCCCGAATAGAAATCGACGTTCGGGAACAGCTTGCGCTCGATGAAATACTCGTCGTTCAGGGCTAGGCGTTCCAGCTCCTTTGCGACCTGGAACAGCGGATCGTTGGGGTCGCCGACAGCGGCCAGCACCTCATCGGCGCTTTCCTTCATAACCGTCGCGCGCGGATCGTAGTTCTTGTAGACCCGGTGGCCAAAGCCCATCAGCTTGTATTTCTTGGCCTTCACGCCCTCGATGAAGGCGGGAATCTTGTCCGGCGTGCCGATCTCTTTCAGCATGTTCAGCGCCTCTTCGTTGGCCCCGCCATGCGAGGGGCCCCACAGGCAGGCGATGCCGGCGGCGATACAGGCAAACGGGTTGGCTCCCGACGATCCGGCGAGGCGAACGGTAGAGGTCGAGGCGTTCTGCTCGTGGTCGGCATGCAGGGTGAAGATACGGTCCATGGCCTTGGCCAGGACCGGGTTGACCACATAGTCCTCTGCCGGAACGGCAAAGCACATGCGCAGGAAGTTCTCGGCATAGTTCAGGTCGTTGCGCGGTGACACAAACGGCTGGCCGATATGGTATTTATAGGCGCGGGCCGCGATCGTCGGCATCTTGGCGATCAGACGGATGGCCGAGATGTTGCGCTGGACCGGATCATGGATGTCCAGGCTGTCGTGATAGAAGGCCGACAGGGCCCCGACGGTGCCGACCATGATGGCCATGGGGTGGGCGTCGCGGCGGAAGCCTTCGAAGAAGCGGTCGAACTGCGAATGCAGCATCGTGTGCATGGTGATGCTCTGCTCGAACGCCTCGTACTGAGACGCCGTCGGCAGTTCGCCGTGCAGCAGAAGGTGACAGACCTCGATGAAGTTCGACTGCGAGGCCAGCTGATCGATGGGATAGCCGCGATGCAGCAGGGTGCCCTTGTCGCCATCGATGAAGGTCAGGGCGCTTTCGCACGAGGCGGTCGAGGTGAAGCCGGGGTCGTAGGTGAAGGCTTCGGTGGCCCCATACAGCTTGCGGATATCGATGACGTCAGGACCGGTCGAGCCGGAAATGACGGGAAGTTCGACGGATTTGTCACCCAGGGTCAGGGTCGCCGAGCCGTTGCTCTTGGTGGGTTCGCTCATCTCAGCCCCTTCGTCTCGCTATGATGGTCCCGGTTCGAAGGCCGGGTTCATGGTTACGACCGTTCACTTAGTCTGTTGCAGCGCATCATCCAAGCGCCCGAGACTTTCGTCGCGTCCCAATGCCGCCAGAATGCGCGAAATATCGGGTGAAACGGCCAGGGCGGTCAGCGCCGCGCGGGCTGCTGGACCAATTTTGCCAAAGCCCACGCCCTCCTCTTCGGCGAAAGCCTTCAACTCGGCCTCCAGCGCGAAGACGTCCCAGCTGGCGAACAGGGCCAGACGCGCGCGCAGGCGGGCGATGCGCTCGCCGGCTTCGTCAGCCAGGAAGCCCAGGGCTTTTTCACTCAGGGCCAAGGGGCGGGCAGCCAGCACGAAGACCGTCTGATCGGCCAGATCCAGCAGGGTCTTGGCGCGGTCCTTCACGAACGGCATGGCTCGGACAAGCCGCGCCTCGTCGCCTTCGTGCAGGGCGTGACCCCGCGACAGATGGACGTCCAGAGCCAGTTTGGCCAGCCGGTCGTCGTCGGCCATCCGGATCCAGTGCGCATTGACGTGCGCCAGCTTGTCGAAGTCCAGGCGCGCCGGGGCCTTGCCCACGCCGCTCAGATCAAACCATTCCCGGGCCTGATCGTCGCTGAACAGTTCGTCGTCGCCGTGGCTCCAGCCCAGCCGGGCCAGATAGTTGCGCATGCCCTCGGGCAGATAGCCCATCTCGGCATACTCATGGACAGCCTGGGCTCCATGGCGCTTGGACAGCTTGGCACCGTCCGGTCCGTGGATCAGAGGAATGTGGGCGAAGACCGGCCGGGTCCAGCCAAGGGCATCATAGATCAACGACTGGCGCGCCGCATTGTTCAGATGGTCGTCACCCCGGATGACATGGGTCACGCCCATGTCGTGGTCGTCGACGACGACGGCGAGGTTGTAGGTGGGGGCTCCGTCAGAGCGCAGAAGGACGAGGTCGTCCAGGTCGGAGGTTGACCAGCTGACCGTGCCCTGAACGGCGTCCTCGACCACGACCTGACCGGGCAGGGGGCGGCGGAACCGGACGACGTGCGGCTGGGCCGGGTCTCCCTCATTGGGATCGCGATCGCGCCAGGGCGATTCGAAGGCGGTCCGGGCGGCCTTGGCCGCGTCGCGCAACGCCCCGGTCTCTTCGGCGGAGGTATAGTCGCGATAGGCATGGCCCGTCTCAACCAGGGTCTCGACGACCTCCCGATGACGGTCGGCCCGTGCGAACTGGAACACCGGTTCTTCGTCTGCGAACAGCTCGAGCCACGACAGGCCGTCGAAGATGGCCTGGACCGCGGCCTCCGTGGACCGCTCGCGGTCGGTGTCCTCCACACGGATCAGGAATTTCCCGCCGCGCCCTTTCGCGTAAAGATAGTTGAAAAGCGCCGTCCGAGCGCCCCCTATGTGCAGGGAGCCGGTGGGCGAGGGGGCAAAGCGGGTGACAACGGGGGCGTCGACGGGCGAGGGCGAGGTCATGGTGGGTGTGTCCGATGGGGCCGCCCTTATACCGTCCGTGGCCGCAAATCCCAGCCCGCGAGACCGGATTCGCCTCGCCTGGCGGGGTGCGCTTGAAGTCCAGACCCTGCGCTGGCGATTGTGGGCTCCGGTCGCCTTCGGTGGTGGGTGCGGTCTCTATTTCGCCCTGCCGTCGGAGCCCGCGCTGTGGCCGCTGCTGCTGGTGGTGGTCGTGGCGGTGGCGGTCTGGCTGGGGACACGGCGGCAGGGTCTGCCGCGCAGCGTGACCCTGCCGCTGATGCTGCTGGCCTGTCTGGCGGGCGGCCTGGCCATGGCAAAGATCAGGACCGAACGGGTCGCCGCGCCGATCGCGCCTGCCATCGCTGAGCCGACCGTGATCCAAGCCTGGGTCCTGGATGTCGACAGTCCCGGCGAGCGCGGCCACCGGGTCGTCATCGCGCCAGTCAGCATTCGTGGGCTGGCCCCGGAGGTGACCCCCATCCGGCTGAGGGCGACGGTAAAGGGCCCACCCCCCGTTCCGGGTCAGGCCATCCGCCTGTTCGCCATCCTGAACCCGCCACCGGCCCCCGCCAGTCCGGGGGCCTATGACTTCGGCCGCAATGCCTTCTTCCAGGGCATGGGGGGCGTGGCCTTTGCCCTGGGCGAGACCCGCCCCGCCTGGCTTCAGCCGCCGCCTTGGCGACTGCGGATGGCGATGCAGATCAATGCTGCGCGCTTTGCCCTGGCCCAGAGCATCGTCGACAGGCTGGGCGAGCGGACGGGTGGCGTCGCCGCCGCCATGGTGACCGGGCATGAGACGTGGATCAGCCGGGAAGACCTGGATGTGATGCGCGATTCAGGGCTGGCGCACATCCTGTCGATCTCGGGTCTGCACATGGCGATCGTCGGCGGGTTCGTCTTCTTCCTGATGCGTTTGATCGTTGCGGCGATCCCCTGGCTGGCGCTGCGGGTGTCGGGAAAGAAGGTGGCGGCCGTCGCGGGCCTGATCGCGGTGGGCACCTATCTGGTCGTGTCCGGGGCACCGGCTCCGGCGGAACGGGCTGCCATTACCGCCTCGATCGCCTTCCTGGCCGTGCTGCTGGATCGCCAGGCCATCAGCATGCATGCCCTGGCCGTCGCAGCCTTTGCCGTGCTGCTGTTGCAGCCCGAGGCGGTCGTGACCCCCGGGTTTCAGATGTCGTTCGCTGCCACCGCAGCCCTGGTTGCCCTCGCCGAGACCTGGCCTCAGCGAACCCGAGAAATCTCCGCCCCCTGGCCCATACTGGCGGCTCAGCGGCTCGGCGGATGGATCTGGGCGGCCCTGGCCGCCAGCCTGGTCGCCGGGCTGGCGACCGGGCCGTTCGCCATGCAGCATTTCAACAGAACCGCAGTTTTTGGTCTGATAGCCAATATGGCAACCTCGCCGATCTCGACCTTTCTGATGATGCCGGCCCTGGCGCTGGGGGCCGCACTGGAGCCGCTGGGCCTGGGCGGGCCGTTCCTGTGGGTGGCCGGGATCGGGGTCGATCTGATGCTGGCGGTCGGCACCTGGACAGCCAACCTGCCCGGTGCAGTGCAGACTGTGGCCAGTGCGCCGTCCATCGCCCTGCCGATCGCCTTTGTCGGCGTGCTGTTCATAGCGCTGTGGCGAGGGCCGCTGCGGTGGATGGGACTTCCCTTTGCCTTGGCCGTCGTCCTGTGGCCCCGCCCCCCTGCGCCGGACCTTTGGATCGGTGATGGCGGGACTAACGCGGCATTTGCCGTCGAAGACGAGGCGGTCGTGATGCGGCCGGGCGTGCGCCAGTTTGCGGTCGACCTGTGGTCGCGCAGACGGGGGCTGGAGGCCGTGGACCGTCCTGCAGAGGGCTGGACCTGTATCCGCTGGTCCTGTGCGCCGGTCGAGGGTGCCTCCGGGCCGCTGGCTCTGGCCTGGGGCAAGCAGCCGGTGTCGGTGGAGCAGCTCCGCGCGCTCTGCCGCTCGGCCGAGGTCGTCAGCCTGAGAAGCACCGCATCGGTTTTGCCGCCCGAATGCAACGGGAGGCTGGTGCTGGATGGCGTCGACTATGCGCGCGGGGGCTCCGTGGAGCTCTGGCGCTCAGCCCAGGGATGGCGGGCCGTCTGGACCGCCGACGTCCGGGGCAATCGCCCCTGGAGCCGCGTCGGCGACCCGGAGATCAGTGATAGCGCCGGATGAGGCCAACCAGCTTGCCCTGAACCTCGACCTGATCGGGGCCGAAAATGCGGGTCTCATAGGCGCGGTTCGCAGGCTCCAGCGCGATGGAGGCGCCCTTCTTGCGCAGACGCTTCAAGGTCGCTTCCTCACCTTCGACCAGGGCCACGACGATCTCGCCGGACGCAGCCGTGTCCGCGCGTTTGATGACCACCAGGTCCCCGTTCAGGATGCCTGCTTCGATCATCGAATCGCCTTCGATCTCAAGCATGTAGTGATCCCCGGCCCCGAGCATCGATTCGGGTACCGGATAGCGAGCCGTTTCGTGCTCGATCGCGGCGATGGGTGTGCCAGCCGCGATCTTGCCCATGAGCGCCAGGTCGCGCGTATCGTTCGCGGCTTCGACCGGTGCGGCAGCCACCGGACGACCTCCTCCCGTGATGACGTCGGGGCGGAAGGGCTGACGTCCCTTGGCCGGGGCGGCGGTTGTCGCCTGTTCCGGCAGTTTCACGACCTCCAGCGCACGGGCCCGATGCGCCAGGCGGCGAATGAAGCCCCGCTCCTCCAGCGCCGTGATCAACCGGTGGATGCCCGACTTGGACGCCAGATCCAGCGCTTCCTTCATTTCGTCGAACGAAGGAGAAACCCCGCTTTCGCGGATACGCTGATGAATGAACATCAGCAGCTCGTGCTGTTTCTTGGTGAGCATCGCAGCGACTTCCAGAACAAGGCGTGAACCGTTGTCGATGTTCTGTAAGTGTTCTTGGTGAATGTCAACTTAACAGCAGAGCCCGCGTCGCCGCCTCGACATCGGACTGTCGCATCAGGCTTTCGCCGACCAGGATGGCCCCGGCACCGGCGGCGGCAACCGCCGCGACATCGGCGGGGATGAATATCCCGCTTTCCGCCACCAGCAGGGCCTCGGGCGGGGCCAGGTCGGCCAGGCGGGCCGTGGTGGCCAGATCGACCTCGAAGGTCCGCAGCGAGCGATTGTTGACCCCGATCAGGTCCCCGCCCAGGGCCACGGCCCGCGCCATCTCGGCCTCGTCATGGGTCTCTATCAGGGCATCCATGCCGAATCGGCGCGCCTCGGCCAGGACGTCCGCCGCCAGGGCGTCGTCGATCATGGCCAGGATGATCAGCACGCAGTCGGCCCCCAGGGCGCGGCTCTCGGCCACCTGCCAAGGATCGACGATGAAATCCTTGCGCAGGCAGGGCAGGGCAACCGCCGCCCGCGCCGCAATCAGATAGGCATCGTCGCCCTGGAAACTGGGGCCGTCGGTCAGAACGGACAGACAGGCTGCGCCGCCGCGCTCATAGGCCTGCGCCAGGGCAGGCGGGTCGAAATCGGCGCGGATCAGACCCTTGGACGGGCTGGCCTTCTTGATCTCGGCGATCAGGGCGGGGCGGCCGGGCGCTGCGTGGCGGACAAGGGCGGCGCGAAACCCTCGCGGCATGCCCGCGACGGCGGCTTGGGCCTCGATGGCATCCTGGGACGTGGCGGCCTTGCGCGCGGCGACGTCGATCCGCTTGTAGGCGGCGATACGGTCCAGGATATCGCTCATGCCGGGTCTTCGATCTCGATCGGGGTGTTGGTGGCCTCGACCAGGGCGGCCAGAGCCTTTGCCGCCCGGCCGTCATCGATGACGGCGCCGGCCATGACGGCTCCTTCGGCCAGATCGGCGGCGCGACCCGCCACCACCAGAGCCGCAGCGGCGTTCAACAGGACGATGTCGCGATAGGCCCCCGCCGCGCCGTCCAGCAGGGCCCGCAGCGCTGTCGCATTCTCTTCGGCATCGCCGCCGCGCAGGTCCGCGATGTCGGCGCGCGCCAGACCGGCCTCCTCGGGCGTGACGGAGAACCGGCGCACCGCGCCGTCCTTGAACTCGGCCACCTCGGTCGTGCCCGTGGTCGTCAACTCGTCCAGTCCCTGGCCATGAACGGTCCAGGCCCGGGTTGCACCCAGCCGCCCCAGGACCTCGGCCAACGGCTCCAGCAGGCGGGGATCATAGACGCCCATCACCTGGCGCTTTGCACCTGCCGGATTGGAAAGTGGCCCCAGCAGGTTGAAGACCGTACGAAATCCGATCTCGGCCCGCACCGGCCCGACGTGGCGCATGGCCCCGTGATAGGCGGGGGCGAACAGGAAGGCGATATTGGCCTCGTCCAGCGAGCGGCGCTGCTGCGCCGGGCTGGCGGCCAGGTTGACCCCCAGCACCGACAGCACGTCCGACGACCCGGATTTGGAGCTCAGCGCCCGGTTGCCGTGCTTGGCCACCTTCAACCCCGCGCCAGCCAGCACCAGGGCTGCGGCCGTCGAAATGTTGAACGTATGCGCCCCATCGCCGCCCGTGCCGCAGGTGTCGATCGCGTCATAGGGATGATCCAGCGTCATCGCCGCCTGGCGCATGGCGGTGGCAAAGGCGGTGATTTCATCGACCGTTTCACCCCGGATCCGCAGGGCCGTCACCGCCGCCGCGACCTGAGCCGGGGTTGGCTCGCCCCGCAGGCAGGCCGCGAAAAAGGCCTGGGCCTCGTCCGTGTCCAGGACGCGTCCCTCGACCAGCTTGGCCAGCAGCGGCTTGAACCCGTCCGCCATCCGCTCAGACCACCGCCAAGCGCTTGATGCCTGCCTGGTCTAGGAAATTGGCAAGCATGTCGTGGCCGTGTTCGGTCGCAATGGATTCGGGGTGGAACTGAACCCCGTGGATCGGACGATCGCGGTGTTTGATTCCCATGATCTCGCCGTCCTCGGTCCAGGCCGTGACGTCCAGGCTATTGGGCAGGGTGGCGCGCGAAACCGCCAGGCTGTGATAGCGCGTGGCCGTGAAGGGGGAGGGCAGGCCCGCGAAGACCGACGTCCCCTCGTGGATGATCGGCGAGGTCTTGCCGTGCATCAGGGTCTTGGCCCGAACCACATCGCCGCCAAAGGCTTGTCCGATGGCCTGATGGCCCAGGCAGACCCCCAGGATGGGCATGTCGTCCGGGGCCGTGGTCAGCAGCGGCAGGCATATCCCCGCCTGATCCGGCGCACACGGGCCGGGCGACAGAAGCACCGCCTGGGGCTTCAGCGCCCAGGCCTGCTCCACACTCAGGTCGTCGTTGCGGACGACGTGAGTCTGCGCGCCCAACTCCGCGAGGTAGTGGACGAGGTTGTAGGTAAAGCTGTCGTAGTTATCGACGACCAGGATCATGGCTTGGCTTCTAGGGGCTGGATCGGGCCGCGCCAAGCGTCCGTCGGTCGCATAAGCGCGGTGTTAACCGGCACGGGGTGAAATCGGCGTTCAAAGGGGGCCGCCGATGACCGATATTACCGACATTCTTTCACGCGCGCGCGCCGCTCTGCTTCCGCCGGTCGAGCAGGCCCGCCCCCTGGCGACGCTGGGCGCGGCAGCCCTGGCGGCAGGCTCAGCCATACTGATGGCGGGAATGGTGATCGTCGGCCCCGGCTTTTCGGTCGGCTAGCGATTGCCGGACGTATAGCGCCAGGCGTCGTCTGCGGCGCGAATGGGCGCACGGGCCTTGGCGTGGGTCTCGGCGTATTCGGCGGCGGGATCGCTGTCAGCCACGACGCCAGCACCGGCCTGGACGAAAATCTGCCCATCGGCGAACAGGGCGGTTCGCAGCACGATGCAGATGTCGGCTTCGCCGCCTGCCGAAATATAGCCCACGCCGCCGCCATAGCCCACACCGCGCTTTTCGGTCTCCAACTCGTCGATGACTTCCATAGCCCTCACCTTGGGGGCCCCGGACAGGGTGCCGGCTGGCAGGGCGGCCAGCAGGGTGTCGACCGCGTCCAGGCGCGGATCCGCCTTGCCGCGCACGTTCGAGACGATGTGCATCACCTGGCTGTAGCGTTCGACCACGAAGCTTTCGGTCACCTCGACCGAACCAGGCGCGGCGACCCGGCCGACGTCGTTTCGACCCAGGTCCAGCAACATCAGATGTTCGGCCAGCTCCTTGGGGTCGGCCAGGAGTTCGGCCTCCAGGGCGCGGTCGGCTTCGGGCGTTTCGCCGCGGGGGCGGGTCCCGGCCAGCGGGCGGATAGTGACGGTGCCGTCCTTGAGCCGGACCAGGATCTCCGGACTGGAACCCGCCAGCTGGAAGCCGTCGAAGTCCAGATAGAACAGATAGGGGGACGGGTTCTGTCTCCGCAGGGAGCGGTAGAAGGCGAACGGGTCGCGGTCCCAGGGGGCGGAGAAGCGGTGGCTGAGGACGACCTGAAAGATGTCACCGGCGGCGATATAGTCCTTGGCGGCGGCGATCTTTCGGCCAAAGGCGTCGGCATCGACGGGCGAGACGAACTCCGGAGCCGGGGTGGGGACGGGTTCGGGCCGGGCGGACAGCGGTGCCCGCAGGTCGGCCTCGAACGCGTCCAGGCGCGCGATGGCGGCGGCATGGGCGGTGGCGGCGTCCTGACCGGAATCGGGAAAGGCAGGGGCGACCAGCACGATCTCGTGCCGGACCGAATCGAAGATCGCCACCAGTCCTGGGCGCGCCAGGACGGCATCGGGCAGGTCCAGCGGATCGGGATTGGCCGGACCCAGCGGCTCCAGCAGCCGCACCATGTCATAGCCGAAGACACCGAACAGCCCCGCAGCCATGGGCGGCAGGTCGTCCGGCAGGTCCATGCGTGTTGCGGCGATCAGGCGCCGCAGAGAGACCAGGGCAGGCTCGGCTTCAGGCGTGAACTGCCCAGCCGTAACGGCCTCGCCCCGCGCCGTCTCGGCCACGCCATCGCGACAGCGCCAGATCACGTCCGGATCGCGGGTGATGATCGAATAGCGCCCGTTGACCGCGCCGCCCTCTACCGATTCCAGCAGGAAGGCGTGGCTGCGCCCGCGCGCGACCTTCAGATAGGCCGAGACCGGCGTCTCCAGGTCATCGACCAGCCGTCGCACGACGACCTGGGGTCTGCCCTCGGCCCATCCACTCGCAAACACCGCCTGGGCTTCTGCGCCCCGTACCGACGTCATCCGGCGGGGGTGGGCGCGGCCGGAGTCTCGGGCTCGGCGGCCAGGCCCAGGGCCTGACGCGCCACACCGATGTCATAGCGGGCCTTGGACCGGGTGGCGGCAGCGCTGACGCCCTGTTCGCCCATGCCGCCGACGATTTCCTCGGTCATGCGGGGACGGACCTGCTCGGCCAGGGTCACCGTCGGTGCGGCCGTGGCCGCGGGTGGGGTGATCCGGTCGACACGACCGACGACGAAGGCGGTCTGGGACTGCGGCTGGGCAAAGACCTGGCCCGACTTCTGGCCAAAGACGCCTTGCAGGACGCCGGCACCGATTTCCTCCTGGGTCGCCTGGTTCTGCTGGACGCCCGTGCGGGTGACGAGCGTCGCCCCGACCGAGGCGGCGACGGCAGCGATGTCCTCGCCGCCCCGCACACGCGCAGCCAGTTCCTCGGACTTCGCGCTCAGCAGGCGGCTGTTCTCGCGGCTGGTCCAGCCCTGCGTCAGGGGTTCGCGCAGTTCATCGATAGTCGGCATGGACGGGGGACGAACCTCATCAACGCGGACGACGAAATACTGGCCGTCACCGGCGTCGGTGACTTCGCTCTCGCCGCCTCGGCCCAGGGCCCAGGCGGTCGTGAAGACGATGGGGGGCAGGGAGACGCGCTGCCCATCGGCCTGGGCCCCGTCTTCGCTGAAGGGCCCCGCCTTGCGAATGCGGGCCCCGACCGCCTGGGCGGCCGCTTCCAGGCTCTGTCCCGAAGAGCGCGCCTTCTCATAGGCTTCGACCCGCTCATAGGTCCGGCCCTTGTCGTCCTCGGCGGTCAGTTCTGCCACGATGGCCTCGCGGACGTCGGCCAGAGCGACCTCGCGGCCCGGTGAGATGGCGGTGACCTGGGCGACGGTGAAACCGACGCGGCCCTGGATCGGATTGGTCACGCCCGGTGCGGTCAGGGCAAAGGCCCCGGCGGCCACAGCCGGGTCAGCCAGGGCGCTGCGAGCCGTCTCGGGATACTCGACGGGACGGATGTTGCCATTGGCGCGGCCAGCCTCGGCAGGGCTCTGCCCAGCCCTGAGAGCCGCCGCAATGCGATCGGCCGCAGCCCGATCAGGCGCGGTCAGGGTGACGATAGAGCGCGTCTCTGGCTGCGAGAGCGCGTCCTTGCGGAATTCGAACCGTTCCTGGATGCGTTCCTCGCTGATCGGCGGAGCCTCGCCGCCCGCGAACAGGACCAGGGTCACGGTCCGCAGCTCAGGGCGGCGCACCTGGGCGGCGTTTTCGCTGAGGAAAGCGCTCAGCTGAGCATCGGTGGGGGCGGCGGCCTGTCCGGCCATCTCCTGGGTGACGACGAACCAGCGCGCGTCGCGGGTTTCCAGCGAGACGTTGGCGACCAGGGCTCCATAGACACGGGGGACACGCGCCCCGGCAAGCAGGGCGGCGGCATAGTGGTTTGTCGCGTACTGGTCGCGGAACTCCTGCTCCAGTTGGGCAGGCGTCAGGTTCTGCTGCGCCAGGACGCTGCGGTACTGTTCTTCATCGAACTGGCCGGTGATCTGGTTGAAGAAGACCGGAGCCTGACGGATCTGCTTCAGCACTAGTTCCTTGCCTGGCCGGATGCCGACGTTCCAGGCCCAGGAAAGGAAGCCCAGCCGCTGGGTCTGGCTTTCCAGGAAACGCAGATGGATATTCTCGGCGATCATGTCCTCGATCGACACGGGACGACCGGCTTCTTCCTGCAGATTGTTTCGGACACGCTCGAAATCGGCGCGGAAGTCGGCCTGGTTCATATCGCGGCTGCCCGCCGAGATCACGTTCTTGGGTCCAAGGTTGGCAAAGACGTCGACCTGGCTGCCCCCCGTGACCAGCAGGCCGAGGGCCAGCAGCACCAGCAGGCCGATGGCCCATTTGGACTTCGCGAAGTTTCGAAACAGGGTGATCATCGACAAACCAGAACGACCGGCGAGAAGCGCCACCCCGGCGTATAGGGGGAGGGGGCGGCCATCCGCAAGACGGAGACGGGCTTGGCTTCGTCGTTTCGGCTGCCTAAACAGCCCCTATGAAACAATCCGTGAAGTTGATCGCCGGAAACTGGAAGATGAACGGCCTGGCCTCGTCCATGGCCGAGGCCACCGCCCTGAAATCGGCTCTCGAGGCTGATCCGGCCGATTGCCGGGTCGCCCTGTGCCCTCCTTCGACCCTGATCGCCCAGATGGCCTGGCAGCTGCGGGGCGGGGCGGTCGAACTCGGGGGCCAGGACTGCCATGCCCTCGCGTCGGGCGCCTTCACCGGCTCGGTATCGGCCGAGATGCTGGCCGACGCCGGGGCGCGTCTGGTGATCCTGGGCCATTCCGAGCGCCGGGCAGGCTTCGGTGAAACCGATGCCGATGTCGCCGCAAAGGTCCAAGCGGCTCTGCGTGCTGGGCTGGAGCCGATCATCTGCGTCGGCGAGACCCTGGACCAACGCCAGGCCGGACAGGCCGTGGCCGTCGTGGCCGAACAGGTCGCGGGATCGCTGCCTTTGGCCCTGGCCGATCAAGCCTTCGCGGTCGCCTATGAGCCCGTCTGGGCCATCGGCACCGGCCTGACCCCGACCCTGGATCAGATCGAGGAAGTCCACGCCGCGGTCCGCGACGCCATGCTCGCGCGGCTGGGAGCGGGCGGGCAGGCGGCTCCGATCCTCTACGGCGGTTCGGTCAAACCTTCGAACGCGGCTGAAATCCTGGCTGTGCCCGAGGTCGGTGGCGCGCTCGTGGGCGGGGCCTCGCTGAAAGCCGAAGATTTTCTGGGCATCATCCGCGGGGCATGAGCCTGCGCGTTGCCCCCGCCGAGCATCGGTGTTAGACGCCGCCGCTTGATCGGCGCGCGCCTGCGCCCACATGAATGACACCATGCTCCAGACCATTCTCCTCGTCGCCATGATCCTGATCTCGCTGGCCCTGGCTGGCATCGTGCTGATCCAGAAATCCGAGGGCGGTGCGCTCGGCATGGGTGGCGGACCTTCGGGCTTCATGACCGCGCGCGGTGCGGGCAATCTGCTGACGACCACGACGTGGTGGCTGGGGGCCCTGTTCTTCATCTGCGCCATCGGCCTGACGGTCGCGGGCAATATGGAGCGGTCCAGCAACCAGTCGGTGATCGATGCTGACGCCGTGGGCTCGATCGCCGTCGGCGGTGAGACCTCTGCTCCGGCATCCGGTCAGCCTGCGCCCGCGACACCGGGTGCCCCTGCCGAACCGGCCACGCCGACCTTTGACGATTTCGAGGCCAGCCTGCCCGCCGGCAACGCCCCGGTCGCCGCGCCCGCTGCGACCCCCGCGCCAACCCCCGCCGAATAGGTCATGAGGGCGGTTATCCCCGCCTTCGCTGCCCGTCTTCAAAGTCTCAAAAGCGTCCCGCACGAATCGGCGGTAAGGTGATCACCCATGGCCCGTTATGTGTTCATCACTGGCGGCGTGGTTTCCTCATTGGGAAAAGGCCTCGCCTCCGCTGCGCTCGGCGCACTCCTTCAGGCACGGGGCTATAAGGTCCGTCTGAGGAAGCTCGACCCGTATCTGAACGTCGATCCGGGGACGATGAGTCCCTATCAGCACGGCGAGGTCTTCGTGACCGACGACGGGGCCGAGACCGATCTGGACCTCGGCCACTATGAACGGTTCACCGGCGTCTCGGCCGCGCGCTCGGACAACGTCACCACAGGCCGGATCTATTCGACCATCCTGGAGAAGGAGCGCCGTGGCGACTATCTCGGCGCGACGGTCCAGGTCATTCCGCACGTCACCGACCAGATCAAATCCTTCTGCCTGACACCGGCCCTGACCGACGAGGGAGAGTCGGTTGATTTCGTCCTGGTGGAGATCGGTGGAACCGTCGGCGATATCGAGGGCCTGCCTTTCTTCGAGGCCATCCGCCAGCTGGGCCAGGACCTGCCTCGGGGTCAGTCCTGCTTCGTCCATCTTACCTTGCTGCCGTTCATCAAGACGGCGGGCGAGATGAAGACCAAGCCGACCCAACATTCGGTCAAGGAGCTGCGCTCGATCGGCATTCAGCCGGACATCCTGCTGTGCCGCTGCGAACAGCCGATCCCGCCCGAGGAAAAGCGCAAGATCGGCCTGTTCTGCAATGTCCGCGAGACGGGCGTGATCCAGGCGATGGATTCGGCTGACATCTATGCCGTGCCGCTGGACTATCACCGCGAGGGTCTGGACGCAGAGGTCCTGGCCCATTTCGGGATCACCGACGCGCCCGAACCCGACATGACGATGTGGGAAGAGATTGTTCGCCGCCGCCTCATGCCGGACGGCGAGGTGACCATCGCGGTCGTCGGCAAATACACCGTCCTGAAGGATGCCTATAAGTCTCTGATCGAGGCGCTGCATCACGGGGGCGTAGCCAACAACGTCAAGGTCAATATCGACTGGGTCGAGGCTGATACGTTCGAAGGCGACCGGGAGGCCTGCGAACTCCGACTGCAGGGTGCGCACGCCGTCTTGGTGCCCGGCGGTTTCGGCGAGCGGGGGGCCGAGGGCAAGATCGAAGCGGCGCGCTTCGCCCGCGAGCGCAACATCCCCTATTTCGGCATCTGTTTCGGCATGCAGATGGCCGTGATCGAGGCGGCCCGAAACCAGGCCGGCTATGCCAAGGCCTCGTCGACCGAGTTCGGACCGACCACCGAGCCGGTCGTCGGCCTGATGACCGAATGGACCCAAGGCAATCAGCGCGTGCTACGCCAGCAGGGGGGCGACCTGGGCGGAACGATGCGGTTGGGGGCTTATGACTCGACCCTGGCACCGGGATCGAAGATCGCGGAAATCTACGGCACCACGGCCATCAGCGAGCGTCATCGCCACCGCTATGAGGTCAATATCAACTACCGCGAAGCGATCGAAGCCGCCGGATTGCGGTTCTCCGGTCTGTCTCCCGACGGCGTGCTGCCTGAGACCGTAGAGCGGACGGACCATCCCTGGTTCATCGGCGTGCAGTATCATCCCGAGCTGAAGAGCCGGCCGTTCAAGCCCCATCCGCTGTTCGCCAGCTTCGTCGGGGCGGCCTTGGTGCAAAGCCGCCTGGTGTGACGGTGCTGATCACCGATCGGCTGGTCCTGAGACGAGCTGTGATCGGCGATCTTCAAGCCATGCATGCGGTGCTATCCGATGCACGAGCGACCCGATACTGGTCCGCGCCGCCCCATGACACGATCCAACAGACGCAGGTCTGGCTGGACGGCATGATCGCCTCGCCGCCGGAGCGGAGCGAGGATTTCGTGGTCACACTGGACGGTCGGGTCGTTGGCAAGGCGGGATTCTATCGGCTGCCGGAGATTGGCTACATCCTGCATCCGAACGTGTGGGGCCAAGGGATCGCGCATGAAGCCTGCCGCGCGGTCATCGATCATGTGTTCGCTATTCGCACCGACATCGATCACCTGATCGCCGACGTCGATCCGAAAAACGATATGTCGATAAGACTCTTGACCCGGCTCGGTTTCCAGAAAACGGGCGAGAAGGAGCGGACGATCCAGGTTGGTGGCGTCTGGTGCGACAGTCTCTATTTCAGGTTGGACAAGACCTGAAACCGTCAGAATCCCTGCCGCTTGCGGCAGCGAGCACAGACCATGACCGTCTTTTCGGTCCGGCTGTCCACGAAGACGTGTCCCCGCAACAGGCACTTCAGACGCTTCATGAAGGTGATCTTTGCGGGCATAGCGCAGAGATAACACAGATCGATTTTGCGATCCATAAAAACTGCTTATTTTTTAATAATTTACGCGCCCGCAATGGTTGCGCTTGATGGCCGCGCTTCTCTCCTCAGGAACGAAGGTTCGACCAAAGTCTGTCTGACCGCCGAACCGTGATCCTGCCAGTCTGAGCGACCGCTCGTTTTCGATGGCGGGTAACCGAGACAGCCGGGCATCGGCGCCAGGGGAGGATTTCATCATGACGGACAGCACCACGGGTGCGCCAGGCGACACGACCGAAACGGTCGGCAAGAACGACAAGCTTGTCATTCTGGCCTCTTCCGTCGGCACCGTGATCGAATGGTACGACTTCTATCTCTATGGATCGCTGGCGGCGATCATCTCGGCCCAGTTCTTCTCGGGCGTGAACGAGACGACGGGCTTCATCTTCGCGTTGATGGCCTTTGCCGCCGGTTTCGCCGTGCGTCCGTTCGGCGCGATCTTCTTTGGCCGCCTGGGCGATCTGTGGGGACGCAAGAACACCTTCCTCGTCACCATGCTGCTGATGGGTCTGTCGACCTTCGTCGTCGGTCTGTTGCCGTCCTATGCGGCCATCGGCATCGCTGCACCCATCATCCTGGTCATGATGCGCCTGATCCAGGGCCTGGCCCTGGGTGGTGAGTACGGCGGTGCCGCGACCTATGTCGCCGAGCATGCCCCGCGTGGCAAACGCGGCTTCTACACCTCGTTCATCCAGATCACCGCGACCGTCGGCCTGCTGCTCAGCCTGCTGGTGATCCTCGGCGTCCGGACGGCCGTGGGCGAGGAGGCCTTTGCCGACTGGGGATGGAGAATTCCGTTCCTGCTGTCGATCCTGATGCTGGCCGTCTCGCTGTGGATCCGGTTGAAGCTGGCTGAAAGCCCGTCGTTCAAGAAGATGAAGGCCGAGGGCAAGGGCTCCACCACGCCGCTGAAGGATTCCTTCGGCAAGTGGCCGAACCTGAAGCTGGTCCTGATCGCCCTGGTCGGTCTGACCGCCGGTCAAGCCGTCGTCTGGTACACGGGTCAGTTCTACGCCCTGTTCTTCCTGGAGCGGGTGATGAAGGTCGAGGCCTCTCTGGCCAACATCCTGATCGCCATCGCCCTGCTGCTGGCCACGCCGTTCTTCGTCTTCTTCGGCTGGCTCTCGGACAAGGTCGGCCGCAAGCCCATTATCCTGGCCGGGTGCCTGATCGCGGCCCTGACCTATTTCCCGCTGTTCCAGGCTCTGACGACCGCCGCCAACCCGCGTCTGGCCGAAGCCACCGCCTCTGCGCCCATCACGGTCTATGCCGATCCGGCCGACTGTAACGTGCAGTTCGACCCGATCGGCAAGACGGTGTTCAACCAGTCGTGCGATGTGGCCAAATCCTATCTGGCCAAGGCGGGCATCAACTACACCAACGTCGAGGCTCCGGCGGGAACGGTGGCCGAGGTCCGCATCGGCGACCAGACCGTGATCCCCAGCTTCCGCGGCGATACCCTCTCGACGGCAGATTTCGCCTCCGAGAAGAAGACCTGGGATGCGGGGCTGGGCGAAGCACTGGCGACGGCCGGATATCCGCTCAAGGCTGACAGTGCCGAGGTCAACCGACCGGTCGTGGTGGCGATCCTGTTCATCCTCGTCCTCTATGTGACGATGGTCTACGGACCGATCGCGGCGGCCCTGGTCGAGATGTTCCCGACCAACATCCGATACACCTCCATGTCGCTGCCCTATCACATCGGCAACGGCTGGTTCGGAGGGTTCCTGCCCACCACGGCATTCGCCATGGTGGCCGCCACGGGCAACATCTACTACGGCCTCTGGTATCCAATCGTGGTGGCACTGATCACCGTGGTCGTGGGCTTCCTGTTCGTGAAGGAAGGCAAGGACGTCGACCTCAACGCCTGATCCTGCTTCGGGCTGAGAGAGGGGCGGGCGGATCGGCAACGATCCCCCGCCCTTTGTCCGTCTGGTCGGGTGGCGCTGGCCGAGTGATTAGTGATTAGTGGCGGGTGGCTGCCGCCGCTCTGCGGGCAGCAGAATTTCAACCACGGACCACCTGTTACCCATCACAGACAAGATCCTGCATCCAACGATGTATTCTCTCCTGATCCCGCTGCTGATCGCAGCCTATATGACGGCGCTGTTCGCCATCGCCTGGCGCAGCGATCGGGCAGGGCCGCGTGGACCGGGGCGGCGGTTCGGACCGTGGGCCTATGCCCTGTCGCTGGCGGTCTATTGTACCTCCTGGACCTATTACGGTGCCGTCGGGACGGCGGGGCGCGAGGGCTGGGAGTATCTGCCCATCTACATCGGGCCGGCGATCGGCATCGTCGTCCTGTTTCCGATCTGGCGCAGGATCGCAGCGGCGGCACGGCGCGAGAACATCGGCTCGATCGCCGACTTCATCGCCGCCCGGTATGGCAAGAGCCAGACCCTGGGCGCGGTCGTGGCGGTCGTCGCCATCGTGGGCTCGCTGCCCTATATCGCGCTGCAGCTGAAATCCCTGTCCATGGCCTGGCAGCTGGTCACCGCGGGCACTCCGGCGGCGGGATCCGAACAACTGACCGTCAGCGTGATCGCGGTGGTCCTGGCCGGGTTCACCATCCTGTTCGGTGCGCGCCGGCCCGACCTGACCGAGCACAATCGCGGCCTGATCCAGGCCATTGCGCTGGAATCGATCGTCAAGCTGACGGCGCTGATCGCCGTCGCTGTCTTTGCCGTCTTCCTGTTGTTCGGGTCGGCCGAGCCCGCGGCCGTCGTGAAGGGTCTGGGCGATCTGGCAACGATGCCGACGGTCGATGGCCGATTCATCGCCATCACCCTGCTGGCGACCCTGGCCATCTTCTGCCTGCCGCGCCAGTTTCACGTCGCGTTTGTGGAGGCGTCGGAGCCCGCCCACATCCGGCGGGCCCGGTGGGTCTTCCCCATCTATCTGCTGATCACCAGCTTGGCCGTACTGCCCCTGCTGGCGGCGGGTGGAATATTTTCGGCCATCAGCGATCCAGACCTGTTCGTCCTGGCCCTGCCTTTCCAGCAGGGGGCAACACTCCTGACCGCAGTGGTCTTTGTTGGCGGATTTTCTGCGGCTACGGCCATGGTGATCGTGGAGACGGTCGCCCTGTCGGCCATGGCCTCGAACAGTCTGATACTGCCTCTCGTCGCCCGAGCCCGCTGGCGTATGCGCGAGGACGCCTCGGACATGGCCGGAGCGATCCTACAGGTCCGCCGAGGGGTGATCTGCGCCGTCCTCTTTCTGGCATGGCTGTATTTCCAGGCCATCGACCGATCCAGCGGCCTGGCGTCGATCGGCCTGACTTCCTTTGCGGCCCTGGCCCAGCTGGCACCGGCCCTTTTCGGCGCCGTGCTGTGGAGAGACGGTCATGCGCGCGGGGCCACCGCAGGTATCGTGGCGGGCACGGCCATATGGCTGGTGCTGATGGCTGTGCCGCAGGTCGGTGCAGCGCTGGGTATCGGCGACCCCAACCCGTTCGGCCTGTCAGACCCCTTGCCGATCGGCGTTTTCCTCAGCCTGGCCGTCAATACCGCCATCTATGTCGCCGTGTCGAAGCTGGCCACGCCGCGCCTGATCGACCGGGTCCAGGCGCGCGCCTTTGTGGATCGGCTCAGCCCGGACTGGCGCGATAGGAACACGGCACCCTCGGGGGCCTTGGTCAGCGATCTGAAGACCCTTGTTGCGCGCTTTGTCGGCGACGCGGGGGCGGAACGAGCCTTTGCTGCCTTCGCCCGCGAGACCGGTCAGGTCTTCAAGGATGGCGATCCGGCCGATGCGGGTCTGGCTCGTGCGGCCGAGCGTATGCTGGCCGGAGCGGTCGGGGCATCGTCGGCCCGCCGGGTCATCTCTGCGGCTCTCGCCGGCGGCGGGCGTGCGCCTGAGGACGTGGTGCGGATGCTCGATGAGGCGTCCCAGGCGGTCCAGTTCAATCGGGAGCTGCTTCAGGCGACACTGGACAATATCGACCAGGGCGTCGGCGTGGTGGACGCAGATCTGCGGCTGATCGCCTGGAATGCGCGCTACATCGACCTGTTCGATCTACCCGCCGGCTTCGTGCACGTGGGTCAGCCGATTGCGGCCGTCTATCGCCTGAACGCCGAGCGGGGAGAGGTCTCGCCCGATCAGATCGAACCCTGGATCGAGCGGCGGCTGGAAGCGCTGCGTCGCCGCGAGCCCCATTCGCATGAACGTGTTCAGCCGAATGGCCGCGTCATCCGCTCGACCGGTACGCCCATGTCGGGCGGCGGCTATGTCACCAGCTATACCGACATCACTCAGCTGCGCCGCGCCGCCCAGGCTCTGGAGGAGGCGAACGAACAGCTGGAAGCGCGCGTGGCCGATCGCACCGAACGCTTGGAGGAGGCGCGCCAGGCAGCCGAGGATGCCACAGCATCCAAGACGCGATTCCTGGCTGCTGCCAGCCACGACCTTCTGCAACCCCTTCATGCAGCCCGATTGTTCATCGCCGCCTTGAAGGATGAGGCAGCTGACGAGGGCTCGCGCACCCTGGCCGAGAACGCGGATCGGTCGATCGACAGCGCCCACAGGCTTTTGAAGGCGCTGCTGAACCTGTCACGACTGGAGGCGGGGGGCGTGAAACCCGCAGTGACCGCGCTTTCGCTGGAAGCCCTGTTCGTCGAACTGCGCCGCGAATTCCTGCCGCTGGCAAAGTCCAAGGGCTTGTCTCTGAGGATCGTCGGCACAGGTCTTTGGGTCGCATCCGATCGGGATCTGCTGCGATCGCTGCTGCAGAACCTGATCGGCAATGCCGTGCGCTACACCGACAGCGGCGGCGTCGTGGTCGGGGCGCGGCGCGAAGGCGACACTGTGCGTCTGGTAGTGCGCGACAGCGGCCGTGGCATTGCCAGGGACCAGCAGGAAGCAATCTTCGGAGAGTTCACGCGACTGGCGGCGGTGGCGGGCGATGAACCCGGGGCGGGCCTGGGCCTGGCGATCGTTCGCAAGGTTTCGGGCCTGTTGGGCCATGAACTGACGTTGAGCTCCCGGCCGGGGCAGGGGTCCAGTTTCTCGGTTCGCGTGCCCCGGGCCGAACGCGTTGTGACGTCTGAACCGTCCCCGATGGTCAGCCGGACCGCGCTGTCGGGGCTGAGGGTCCTGTGCGTCGACAACGAGCCGACCATACTGGAGGGCCTGTCTGCCCTGCTGCAGCGGTGGGGCATGCAGGTTGTCACGGCATCGGACGCGGCCGGTGCTCTGGCCGAGCAGGGTCCGTTCGACGCCGCTCTGGTGGACCTGCATCTGGGCGACGGGCCAGACGGCCTGACGATCGTGCGTGCGTTGCGATCTCAGGGCGTGGATCATTTGGCCTTGATCAGCGCCGATGCCGACGAAACCCTGCCGGCTCGAGCTGAAATGGCGGGAGCCGTCCTGATGGCCAAGCCGGTCAAGCCCGCCGCGCTGAAGGCTTTTCTGACGCGTCGGGCTCGAACCTGAGCCTCAGCCCTCGACGCTCAGGGCCTGGGCCGCGATCACGGCCTGGGTTCGATTCTGGACGCCCAGCTTCCTGAACACGCCCGTCAGGTGGGCCTTGATGGTGGCTTCGGTCACGCCCAGGTCGAAGGCGATCTGCTTGTTAAGCCGCCCCTGTTGCAGGCCGACCAGGATTTTCAGCTGCGAGGGGGTTAAACTGGCGATGCGATCTTCCATGTCGGCCTCGGGATCGGCTTCGCCCGTGTCGGTTGCGGGCGGCAACCAGGACTCGCCGGCCAGGATAGCCGTCAGGGCCTCGATCATCTCGTCCAGGGAAGCGGATTTGGGGATAAAGCCCGCAGCCCCGAAGGTCATGGCGCGGCGGATGGTAACGACATCCTCGCTGGCGGAAACCACCGCGATCGGCACGACCGGAAAGGTGCCGCGAATGGCGACCAGTCCGGCGAACCCCTCGCAGTCGGGCATCTTCAGGTCCAGCAGTAGCAGATCGACCGGGCCGCTTTCCAGTGCCGACCTGGCCTCGTTCAAGGTGGCGCATTCCTCGATCGTCGCGTCCGGCACGGCTCGCCCCAGGGCCTGTCGCAAGGCCGCCCGGAACAGGGGGTGGTCGTCAGCAATGACGATGCGATCCATGACGTTTCCTCGAACCCTGGCGCGCGATTTCATTGCAGGCTGAACGCGTCGCAGAGCCACTGTGGCACCCTACGACTTTCGTCGAAACTAGACGAACGGCTAATGGCGGGCCGGGGGTCCCGTCCCGGACAGTGCTGTCGGGAGGTTCGCGACAGACGAACCCGGGAGGACACCATGACCAAGAGCCATCTGTTGAGCGGGATAGCCGCCATCACCCTGATCGGCCTGCCGGGCACTGTCCTGGCGCAGGATGCGCCGGACGTTTCGGCGCTGGAAGCCCGGATCGCCTATCTGGAGCGCGAGATCGACCTGCTGCGCGCCGACGTAACAGCCGCCCGCACGCAACAAGCCAATCAGAGTCAGGACATCATCCGCCTGGACCAGCAGGTCGCGGCCGCCCCGCCGCCAGCCGCGGCACCCGCCGCCCCCACGGACGGCTTCCGCATCGGAAACAACACGGTGCGTTATGGCGGCTTCGTGAAGGCGGATTACTCGATCAGCCAGTATAGCGGCGGCGACCCGGCCAATGGCGATGCCCAGCGCGAATTCTACCTGCCCGGCACCATTCCGGTGGGCGGGGCGGACGAAGGCGAGGCGACCGACTTCAATGCGCGCCAGACCCGCTTCTGGCTGACGACCGACGGCGTGATCGGCGGACGCAAGGTCGGCACACGGGTCGAGTTCGACTTCCAGGTGCTGCCCGGCACCGGCGATCAGCGCACGACCAGTCCCGCCAACCCGGCCCTGCGCCGGGCCTTCGTCACCATCGACAACTGGCTGTTCGGCCAGGAATGGACCAATTTCCAGATCCTGTCGGTCCTGCCCGAGACCGCGGACTATGTCGGGCCGACCGAGGGCACGACCTTCAACCGGCAGGTTCAGGTGCGTTACACGCGTGGCCCCTTCTCGATCGCACTGGAAAATCCCGAGACGACGGTCACCCCGTTCGGCGCGGCGACGCGGATCGTGGCCGACGACAACACCCTGCCGGATCTGACCGCGCGCTACACCTTCACCCGGCCCTGGGGTGAGGCGGCGGTGTCGGGCATCGTTCGCCAACTGGCCTATGAGACGACCGGCGTGGGCGCGATCGACAGCGCGACGGTCGGCTGGGGCATTTCGGCGGCCGCGCGCGTCAAGGTGGGCGAGCGCGACGATCTGAAATTCATGCTGACGGCGGGAGAGGGGATCGGTCGCTATGTCGGTCTGAACTTTGCCAACGATGCGGTTCTGGATGCCTCAGGCGAGTTGGAAGCCATTCCTCTGGTCGCGGGCTTTGCCGCCTATCGCCACTACTGGCGGCCCAACTGGCGCTCCAGCCTGATCTATTCGTTCCAGAACGTCGACAACGATCCGGCCCTGCTGGCGTTGTCGACCAATGCTGCGGCGCAGAGCATCCGCGCCAATCTGATCTGGAGCCCTGTGCCGTCGTTCGACGTCGGTTCCGAGCTCAGCTTCGGCGAGCGGGAACTGGAGTCGGGTGCCACCGGCGACGTGACCCGACTGACCTTCTTCGCTAAATACGGCTTCTAGTCTTCCAAGGCTCCCGCATGTCTGATCCGACCCTATATCCCGTCACGCCCGAGTGGGCCGAGCGCGCTCATCTGGACCAGGCGGGCTATGGGGCGGCCCGGCTGGCGGCGCAGCAGACGCCCGACGCCTTCTGGGCCGAGGCGGCTACCCGGCTGGACTGGATCACCGTTCCGACGGTGATCAAGAACGTCTCGTTCGACCGGGCCGACTTCCGCATTCGCTGGTTCGAGGACGGCGTGCTGAACGTCGCCTGGAACTGCGTCGACCGTCACCTGCCCACCCGGCGGGACCAGACCGCCATCCTCTGGGAAGGCGACGACCCCAAGGACAGCCGGGCCATCACCTATGGCGAACTGCACACCCAGGTGTGCCGCATGGCCAATGTGATGAAGGCCCACGGGGTGCAGAAGGGCGACCGCGTCACCCTGTATCTGCCCATGATCCCGGAAGCCGCGTATGCCATGCTGGCGTGCGCCCGCATCGGGGCCGTCCATTCGGTGGTGTTCGGCGGCTTCTCGCCCGACAGCCTGGCCGGTCGGATCGAAGACTGCGCCTCGCGTATCGTCATCACCGCCGACGAGGGCCTGCGTGGCGGCAAGACCGTGCCTCTGAAGGCCAATGTCGATGCGGCGCTGGAGCGGGTCTCGGGCGTCGAAACCGTGCTGGTCATCCGCCGCACGGGCGCGGGCGTCCCCATGATCGCGGGGCGCGATGTTGGCTATGCCGAAGCCGCCGCCAAGGTCTCGGACGACTGCCCCTGCGCGCCGATGAAGGCCGAGGACCCGCTGTTCATCCTCTATACCTCCGGTTCGACCGGGAAGCCGAAGGGCGTTCTGCACACGACGGGCGGCTATCTGTTCTGGGCGTCATGGACGCATGAACTGGTCTTCGACTACCGCCCCGGAGAGGTCTTCTGGTGCACAGCAGACGTGGGCTGGGTGACGGGTCATTCCTATGTCGTCTATGGCCCGCTGGCCAATGCAGGCACGACCCTGATGTTCGAGGGCGTGCCCAACTATCCGACCGTTTCCCGGTTCTGGGAGGTGGTCGACAAGCACAAGGTCGAAATCTTCTACACCGCCCCCACGGCTCTGCGCGCCCTGATGCGCGAGGGCGACGGCCCGGTGAAGTCCACCTCACGCGCCTCGCTGCGCCTGCTGGGATCGGTAGGAGAGCCGATCAATCCCGAGGCCTGGCGCTGGTATCACGAGGTCGTGGGCGAGGGCCGCCTGCCGATCGTGGACACCTGGTGGCAGACCGAGACGGGCGGCATCCTGGTCTCCCCCCTGCCGGGCGCGACAGATCTGAAGCCCGGCTCGGCGACCCTGCCTCTGCCCGGCGTGGAACTGCAACTCGTCGATGCAGAGGGGCAGGTGCTGGAGGGGGCCACCAGCGGCAACCTGGTCATCACCGACAGCTGGCCCGGCCAGATGCGGACCGTTTACGGCGACGACCAGCGGTTCTTCGACACCTATTTCAGCGCCTATCCCGGCAAGTATTTCACCGGCGACGGCTGCCGCCGGGACGAGGACGGCTATTACTGGATCACCGGTCGGGTCGATGACGTCATAAACGTTTCGGGCCACCGGATGGGCACGGCCGAGGTCGAAAGCGCCCTGGTGCTGCACGACGATGTGGCAGAGGCTGCCGTGGTCGGTTTCCCTCACGATATCAAGGGGCAGGGCATCTATGCCTATGTGACCCTGAACAAGGGGGTCGAGGCGCACGACGATCTGAAGAAGGCCCTGGTCGCCCATGTGCGCAAGGAAATCGGTCCGATCGCCGCGCCCGACGCCATCCACTGGGCGCCCGGCCTGCCCAAGACGCGGTCCGGCAAGATCATGCGGCGCATCCTGCGCAAGATCGCCGAAAACGATCTGACCAGCCTGGGCGATACCTCGACGCTCGCCGATCCGGGTGTCGTCGACGATCTGGTGAAGACGCGAGCCCAGCAATAGAGCGCTTGTCGTCTGGCCGACATACAAGTGAAGCGTGGCCGACACCGATCTGACGTTTAAGCTGAACCACAGGCGGCCACGTCGAATCGTGGCCGCAGATCGCTTTTGCTCTCGATCGAGGCCCTTCATGACCAGTCCCCTCGCACGCCGACTATCGGCAGGTGCCGCCCTGGCTTGGGGGCTGACGATGGTCGCTGGGTGCGCCAGTGCCCAGGACGCCGTCGATACCTCCGCGACCGTTGCCTCGCGCCGCGCGACCGAAGCGACGGCGAGCGGGCAGATTGGCTCGACCACACTCGTGCTGGACGGGCAGGGCGGTCGTATCCTCAGCGCTGCGGGCCTGGGCGGGTTGGAGGTCTACGGCCTGGACGGCACGCGGCTGGGCCAGGTGGCCGCCGGTGAGACCGTTGGACTGGACGTCGGCTATGGCTTCATGCTGGCCGGCCAGCCGACCACCGTCGTGGCCGCCGTTGATATTAGCCAGAACACGCTTCGCCTGTTCCGCATGGACGGGTCGACCCTGACCGAGGTCGGGGCGCGCGCCATTCCGCTGGGCTTCGCGGCCGAGAATGTCTGTCTGTTCCACAACAGCCTGGATGGAGTCCTGTACGCCTTCGTGGTCGGAGACGGCGGCGAGATCGACCAGCAGCTGATCTATGCCGATGCGAACGGGCGGCTGGATGCGCGCCAGGTCCGCCGCCTGAACGTCATCTCGACCTTGAAACAGTGCGTGGTCGATAGCGCCGCGTCCACCGTCTATGCGTCCGAGGAGACCGTGGGCATCTGGCGCTTCACCGCCGACCCGGAAGCCTTCGCCGCCCCCGTGCTGATCGACACCCCGCGGTTTGGCAAGCTGACCGAGGAGGTCGGCGGGCTGGCTCTGTATGACGGCGGCGAAGGCGCGCGCTGGCTGCTGGCCTCCGATGCCTCGGCCGGTCGGATCAATATCTATGACCGCAGCAAGGACGACGCCTATGTCGGCTCCCTGCAGGTCTCCGGTCCGGATGGCGGCGAGGCCGTGGGCGAGCCGGGGCCGATGTCAGCCACGAGCCAACCCCTGCCGGGTTTTGCGAATGGCCTGATCCTGGTCACTGATGAGGACGGTGCCAATGTGAAGGCAGTGTCGTTTGCCGATCTGGCATCCCAGCTTGGCCTGGCGACCGGAACGGCGGCCGATCCTCGCTTCCACAACGACTCTTCTGTCCCCACCGTGACGGCGACGGTGGAAACGGCGGCGGTGCCCAGTTACGGCGACGCGGCGGACGACCCGGCCATCTGGGCCCACCCCACCGATCCGGAGCAGAGCCTGATCGTCGCCACCGACAAGAAGGGCGGCCTGTTCCTCTATGACATGCAGGGGCGGGTGGTTCAGGACCTGCGCGACGGCAAGATGAACAACGTCGATCTGCGCGAGGGCTTCAATCTGGGCGGCGAGCGCGTCGTGCTTGTCACGGCCAGCGACCGGACCAACCGCAGCATCGCCATCTATCGCCTGGATACCGCCAACCGCCGTCTGATCCCGGTGGCCAATGGGGTTCAGGATACGGATCTGGCGGACCCCTACGGCCTGTGCATGTATCGCGAGCCTGCGACGGGCCGCACCTATGTCTACATCAACGGCGACGACACGCGCCTGCGCCAATGGGAACTGCTGGACGCCGGCAACGGCAAGGTCCGGGCCGAGTTCGTGCGGGAACTGACCTTCGGCAGCCAGACCGAGGGCTGCGTCGCCGACGACGACAACGGCGTCCTCTATGTCGCCGAGGAGGACATCGGCCTGTGGCGGATGAGCGCCCGCGCCGACGGCGGCACCGACATGGCGATGGTCCAGGCGATTGCCGACAATCCGGCGGTCAAGGACGACTATGAGGGGGTCGGCCTCTACGATCTGGGCAACGGTCGGGGCTATCTCGTCGTGTCCAGCCAGGGCAACGACACCTATGCCGTCTACCGCCGCGAAGCGCCACAGGAATACCTCGGATCGTTCGCCGTCGCGGCCGATCCTGTGCGTGGCATCGACGGCATCTCGGAAACGGACGGGCTGGAGGTCACCAGCCGCAATCTGGGGTCGGGCTTCGAGCAGGGGGCCATGGTCGCCCAGGACGGCCGCAACGTCCTGCCGGTCGAGAACCAGAACTACAAATACGTACCCTGGAGCGCCATCGCCGAGGCCCTGGACCTGGAAACGCGATAGGGCGGGTGGGCGGTCAGCCCACCTTCACCCGCGTCGCCGCCTCCGGCAGGTCCTCACCGAAGGCACGCTGATAGAATTCGGCAATGGTCGGCCGCTCCAGCTCGTCGCACTTGTTCAGGAAGGTCAGCCGGAAGGCCAGGCCGACATCGCCGCCGAAGATGGTGGCATTCTGGGCCCAGGTGATGACGGTCCGCGGCGACATGACGGTCGAGATGTCGCCGTTCATGAAGGCGTTGCGGGTCATGTCGGCGACGCGGACCATGGCGGCGATCTTGCGACGCCCCTCAGCATCCGACCAGTCGGGCACCTTGGCGGCCACGATCTCGGCTTCCACGTCGTGGTCGAGATAGTTCAGGGTGGTGACGATGTTCCAGCGGTCCATCTGGCCCTGATTGATCTGCTGGGTGCCGTGATACAGGCCCGAGGTGTCGCCCAGGCCGATGGTGTTGGTCGTGGCGAACAGGCGGAACCACTTGTTCGGGCGGATGACGCGGTTCTGGTCCAGCAGGGTCAGGCGACCCTGCGCCTCCAGCACGCGCTGGATCACGAACATCACGTCGGGGCGACCCGCGTCGTATTCGTCGAACACCAGGGCGATCGGCCGCTGGATGGCCCAGGGCAGCATGCCCTCGCGGAACTCGGTGATCTGCTTGCCATCCTTCAGGACGATGGCGTCCTTGCCGACCAGATCGATGCGGCTGACGTGGCTGTCCAGGTTCACGCGGACCAGGGGCCAGTTCAGGCGGGCCGCGACCTGTTCGATGTGCGTCGACTTTCCGGTGCCGTGATAGCCCTGGACCATGACCCGGCGGTCGTGGGCGAAGCCGGCGCAGATGGCCAGGGTCGTCTGGGGATCAAAGCGATAGGCCGGATCGACCTCGGGCACATGGCTGTCCACCGTGTCGAACATCGGCACAGTCATGTCCGCATCGATGCCAAAGGCTTCGCGCACCGTCACATTGCGGTGCGGTTCAAACGTCAGGAGTGGGTCGGGAGTCGCATCGAGAGAGAAGGCCATGCCCCCTCCTAGAGGCACCGCGCGCAAGGCTCAACATGCGCGCGGTGCCGCAGGGATTTATTCCGCGCTCAGGGCCACGTCGACGTTGCCGCGCGTGGCGTTCGAGTAGGGGCAGACCTCGTGGGCCTTGGCGATCAGGTCGTCGATCGTCGCTTGGTCCAGGCCGTGATCGGTGATCTTGAGCGCCACATCCAGGTTGAAGCCTTCGCCCCGCGTGTTGGGCCCAAAGCCGATGGTGGCGTGGACCTGGGTGTCGGGGCCCACCGGCGTACCGGCCTTGCCGCTGACCAGTCGCAGTGCGCCGAGATAGCAGGCCGCATAGCCGGTCGCGAACAGCTGCTCGGGATTGGTGCCGGGACCGTCGTCGCCGCCCATGGCCTTGGGCACCGACAGGCTGACGTCGATCTTGCCGTCATCGGTGTGCGAGCGACCGTTGCGGCCGCCGCCCGAGGCGGTGGCGTGGGCTTTATACAGAACGTCCATTGGGGGCTCCTTGAGTTGGGGCACCCTATCTGGGGAGCGGCGCGGCGTCCGCTAGGCCATCCCCGCCTTCTTCAGCGTCTTATAGGCCTTGATGACGCGCTGCAGCTTCGCCTCCGCGCCCCGGTCGCCCTGATTCAGGTCGGGGTGGAAGCGTTTCAGCAGTTCGTGATAGCGCGCCTTGATGGCGGTCTTGTCCGCGCGATGGTCCAGATCCAGGTCCATCAGGGCGGCCCGCTCCAGCTTGCCCATGGGATTGAGTTCGCCCTCGGGCGTGGCCTGATCGCGCACGCGCCGACCGAACAGACCAAAGCTATCCTGCCACGACCCCGCACCCGTGGTGTTGGCCGTACCCATCTTGGCGGCAAAGGCGGCGGCTTCTCGGCTGCCCTTGCCCGCCTTCATCTCCCAGGTCGGGCGACCGCCGGTCATGGCCTCGTTTTCCTGCTGGGCGCGAATTTGGCCTTCGCTCATCCCGGCGTAGAAATTCCAGCCCTTGTTGTACTCGGCGGCATGGCCCTGACAGAAGTCATAGAACTCGTTCAGCCGCTCCCGCGATTTCGGGGCCCGTGCGCCGGCGGCCCGGCGGCAGTCGGGCCACTGGCAAGGCTTCTCGCCCGGCTTCAGATGCAGGACGTCGGCCGCCGCCGCCTCCTCTTCGGGCTTGGGCGGCTTCACCCGGATATCGGTGAAGCGGGGTCTGTATTGAAACGAAGGAGGCATGAGCCGAAGTGTAGGGCCGAATTGGTCACCATCAAGGAAGCACCCATGCCGGAAGGCCCAATCGCGACGATTATTCGCGAAAAACTGTCCCAGGCCTTCTCGCCGACGCGTCTGGTGCTCGAGGACGACAGCGCCCGCCATGCCGGGCATCATCACGAAGGGGGTATGGATGCGCGACCGGGGGGAGAAAGTCATTTCAACCTGACCATCGTTTCGGCAGCCTTCGACGGAGAGGGTCGCCTGGCCCGTCAGCGTGCCGTCAATGCAGTCCTGCGCGATGAGCTCTCTGGTCCGGTGCACGCCTTGTCGATCAAGGCGCTGACCCCGGCAGAAGACGCCTGACGCCGCAAGAACGGCGTTCACACCGTCTTAGAACCTACACCCTAGCGTTACATTCGGCTGAACGGGTGGAGGGGTCGACTTGGTCGAATCGGACGGGATCGGCAAGGGGATGGCGGTGGCGCCGGGCGAGGCTGCCCAGGCGATGCGGGCGATTCTCCAAACCCAGTATCTGCGCTATCTCATCATATCGAGCTGGGCGTTGGGTCTGTTGGCGACGGTTGGCGTCGGCCAGGCGACCCTGTGGTTTGTCGTGACCCTGGCGGCGGGAGCTCTGCGCGGCCTGGTCGAAAAACGTCTCGGCGATCAGGTTGGGGCGACTGGATGGGGAATGGTATTCCCCGCCGTTGCGACGGCGACGACGGCGGCCTGGGCCGCTGCGCCGCTGATGGCCTGGTTCTCGGGCGCGGCTTTCGGACAGCCCCTGGCCATTGCGCTGTTGATTGCAGGCTATGTGCTGGTCTTCTCGCAGCTTCGCAGCTCGCCGCGCCAAGCCGTGGTGATCTCGTCGCCGTACGGCGTGGCCGCAGCCGTCATCGGCGTCAGCCTGTGGGGTACGCCGACCTTCTGGTCCTTCCTGGCCCTTGCCCCGTTCACCTTTGCCGGCATGTTCGTGATGGTGACCATGACCATGCTCCGCGAAGAGCGCATTCGCGCGTTTCAGGAGCATCAGGCGCACCTGATCGAGGAACTCGAAGCGGCGCGGGACAAGGCGAATGCAGCCTCCGACGCCAAGTCCAACTTCCTGGGTGTCATCTCCCATGAGCTGCGCACGCCCATGAACGGCGTGCTTGGCGCCGCCCAGTTGCTCAGCGCGACCCGTCTCGAGACGTCGCAGCGAGAGTATCTTTCGATCATCCGCAACTCCGGCGACAATCTGCTCAGCCTGCTGAACGACATCCTCGACATGACCAAGATCGAGGCTGGCAAGATGTCGTTCGAGGTCGTCGACGTGATTCTGGACGATCTTCACCGCCGTGTGGTGGGGCCCTTCCAGGCCCAGGCAGCTGCCAAGGGCCTGGAGTTCGTGACGACCTTCGAAGGTGAAATCCCTGCGACCGTCAGGGGGGATCCGCTCCGCGTCTGCCAGGTCATTCACAACCTGCTGTCGAATGCGGTCAAATTCACCGACAAAGGTACGATCAGCTACTGTATCCGCGGCGAACGGGTCGCTGAGCGCCGTGTCCGCTTCGACTTTTCCGTCACCGACAGCGGCGCGGGCATCGCCCCTGCGGACCTTGCGCGCCTGTTCCAGCCCTTCACTCAGGTGGACGCCTCGTCCACCCGTCGATTCGGTGGGACGGGCCTTGGCCTGACCATCTCACGCCGCATGGCCAACATCATGGGCGGCGACATCACCGTGACCTCGACCCTGGGCGAGGGTTCGACCTTCACCTTCTCGGTCGAGGCGGAAGTGGTCGAGTGGGCCAAGCTGGAAGCGGCCGCCCCGATTCGGGCCGAGGTCGACAGCGGAGCCAAGCTGTCGGTGCTGGTGGTCGAGGATCACCCCGTCAATCGGATGATCCTCGAGGCCTGGATGGGGTCGGCGGGCCATGTGTCGACGACAGCCGAAAATGGCCAGGTCGCGGTGGACCTCAGCCTCGCTCAGCGGTTCGACCTGATCGTCATGGACGTCAACATGCCGGTCATGGACGGATTGACCGCCACCAGAATGATCCGTGCTGGCGAGGGAGCCAATGCCCAGACGCCGATCGTAGTCCTGTCGGCCTCGGCCCGCTCCGAGGATCACCAAGCAGGGCTGGACGCAGGCGCTGACGCCTATCTGAACAAGCCGATCGACTTCATGGCTCTGGCCCAGGTGATGAACCGGGTCGCCACGGGCCGGGCGGGCGTTCAGGCCTTGGCGAAACAAGGCGGTATCGCGGCGGCAGCCTGAATGCAGGATGACCCGCACCGTTCAGGTGCAGGCCATCCGCTGGGGTCCATGGTGTGTGCAAGTCGAGCTGTTTCGACCGCACCGGAGACCTTTCAGATGAAGAAAATTCTCACCGTCACGCTGGCCGCGGTTCTCGCCTCCAGCTCCATGGGCATCGCCACTGCCGCCTCGGCCCAGTCGCGCGAATACCGTCAGGATCGCAACGACCGACGCGACGACCGTCAGGATCGTCGTGAAGACCGCCGCGAGGATCGTGCCGATCGCCGCGACGACCGCCGTGAGTATCGTCAGGACCAGCGCGAGTATGCCCGTTGGCAGCGCGCCGAGCGCCGGTACAACGCCGGTCGCTACCAGCGCCCGCGCGGCTATGTCGCTCGCCAGTGGAGCTATGGCCAGCGCCTTCCGGCCAACTATCGGACGCGCGCCTATGTGGTGAACGACTACAGCCGCTACGGCCTGCGTGCCCCGCCCCGTGGCTATCAATACACCCGCGTCAATAATGACGTCGTCCTGACAGCCGTGGCCACGGGCCTGATCACCGCCGTCATCGTGGGCCTGTTCAACTAAGGCCAGACATCACGATTTGAAGTTCGCCCCGGAGGGAAACCTCCGGGGCGTTCGTCGTTCTGGTGATCCGTGCTTAGACTGGACACCATGCGCGCCTTCGCCGAGCTTCTGGATCGCCTGTCACTGACAGGGTCGCGCAACGCCAAGTTGATCCTGGTGCGCGACTATCTGCGCGCGACGCCCGATCCCGACCGGGGATGGGCCCTGGCTGCCCTGACGGGAGACCTCAGTTTCAACGCCGCCAAACCGGCCATGATCCGCTCGGCGGTCGAGACCCGCGTGGACCCGGTCCTGTTCAAATGGTCCTATGACTATGTCGGCGACCTTGCTGAGACCGTGGCCCTGATCTGGCCTGGCAATCCCGATCATCGTGCCAACCGCGAGCCTGAGCTGGCTGAGGTGGTCGAGGCCCTGATGGCTGCCACAAGGCCCCAGGTCCGGCCTCTGATCGAGGGCTGGCTGGATGCCCTGGCACCCAAGGGGCGCTGGGCTCTGTTGAAACTGGTTACGGGAGGGATGCGCGTGGGTCTGTCCGCGCGGTTGGCCAAGACGGCGGCCGCCATGGTCCGTCCGGAAACGATCGCCGAACCGCCGCAGCCTGACGGCGGCGAGGGGAGCGCGCCCCTCGATCCCGTCGATGTTTCCGAGATTGAGGAGGTTTGGGCCGGGCTTCAGCCCCCGTATGCAGACTTGTTTGCCTGGCTGGAGGGACGGGGCGAGCGTCCAGCGACGGACGCACCGGGTCGTTTCCGACCCGTCATGCTGGCCACGCCCATGGACGAGGCGGTCGACTTCGATCGTCTCAAGCCCGCCGACTATGCCGCCGAGTGGAAATGGGACGGCATACGTGTGCAGGCCGTGAGAGAGGCGGGTGTGGCCCGGCTCTACTCCAGGACCGGCGACGAGATATCGGCCGCTTTCCCAGACGTGATGGAAGCGATGACCTTCGAAGGGGCGATTGATGGCGAGCTGCTGGTCATCCGCAATGAGGCCGTGGCTCCTTTCGGCGATCTGCAGCAGCGGCTGAACCGCAAGACGATCGACGCCAAGACCATGACAGCTTTTCCTGCTGCTATTCTGGCCTATGACCTTTTGGCCGAGGAAGGCACTGATCTCCGGGGCCTGCCTCTGGCGGAGCGGCGCAAACGGCTTGACCGTCTCGTTGCGCGTCATGGCGGACCCCGGTTGGGTCTGTCGCCGGATATTCCGTATACGGAATGGACCGAGCTGGCGGCTCTGCGCGTCAATCCGCCGGTAGGGGCCGCAGCTGAGGGCCTTATGCTGAAGCGGCGCGATAGCGTCTATGTCGCCGGCCGACCCAAAGGCCCGTGGTTCAAATGGAAGCGCGACCCTCACCTGATCGATGCGGTCATGATGTATGCGCAGCGCGGGCACGGAAAGCGGTCCAGCTTCTATTCCGACTTCACCTTTGGCGTCTGGACGCCTGAAGGCGTGCTGACGCCGGTCGGAAAGGCCTATTTCGGGTTCACCGATGATGAGCTGAAACAATTGGACAAGTTCGTGCGCGATCACACCACCGACCGCTTTGGCCCCGTCCGCGCCGTCCGGGCGGAACGTGATTTCGGGCTCGTGCTGGAAATCGCCTTCGAGGGGCTGAACCGGTCGACCCGCCATAAATCCGGGGTGGCCATGCGGTTTCCGCGGATCAGCCGTATCCGCTGGGACAAGCCCGCCCGCGAGGCGGCCACCCTGGACGAAGTCATGGACCTTCTGGACCGGGTCGAGGCGTCCGGCGGTCGGCTGGCGTCCTGATGGGGGTTCAATTTCTTGGCGCGGACGTTTAACCCCGCGCCATGCCCAGCCTCATGACCCCCCTGACCGACGCGGTCGCCGCCAGCCGTCAGGCCATGGCCGTCGATGCCGCCATGCTGGCCAAGGCTACCGACATGATCGGGGACTTCGCCGTCAATCTGTCGATCGCCTTCATCATCCTGATCGCCACAGTGTTTGCGGCTCGATGGGCGGCGGGCGTCGTGCGGCGGATGCTGTCTCGTGTCCGGGGATTTCGCCACGATCCGACGGTTCTGAGTTTCGCTGTCCAGGTGGTGCGGGTGGTGGTCTATGTGATCGGCTTCATCGCCGTATTGCAGCGGCTGGGGGTGCAGACGACGTCGATCATCGCCGTGCTGGGTGCGGCCTCGCTGGCAGTCGGTCTGGCCTTGCAGGGTACCTTGTCCAATGTTGCGGCGGGTGTGCTGCTCTTGGTTCTCCGGCCTTACAAGGTCGGCGACATCATCGATATCGGCGGTATTTCGGGCTCGGTGCAGCGGCTGGATTTGTTTGTCACCCAGATGTCGAACGCCAACAATCACAAGATCGTCGTGCCGAATTCCAAGGTGATCGGTGATGTCATCATCAATCTTTCGGGCCAGAAGACCCGGCGCGTCGAAATCCTGTTCACCGTGGGATATGGCTCCAATCTCAAGCAGGCGAGGGCGGTCCTGACCGGCATGGCAAGCGCACATTCCGCCGTGCTTCCCGACCCCTTGCCCTGGGCCGGGGTCACCAATCTGCTCGACAGCGCGGTCGAGGTAACGCTTCACGCCTGGGTCAAGTCGGCGGATTGGTGGCAGACCAAGGCCGATCTGATGCAGGCAGGCAAGGAGGCGCTGGATGCAGCGGGGATCGAAATCCCGTTCCCGCACCAAGTGGCTGTCAACTATGACCCGCCCGCTGCCGGGCCGGACCCGGTCGAGCCAGCTCCGGAGCCTGAACTGCCTGCGCCCATTCCCCTGGCTCCCAAACCGGGCCGCCGTCGCCTGATCCGGGAGGCCTGACCGCCATGCGTTACGACTTCGGATCGGACAATACAGCCGGAATGGCCCCCACGGCGCTGGAGGCTCTGGTCGCCGCAAACGCGGGATTTGCAAAGGCCTATGGCTCAGACGACGTCACGGCTCGTGCCGCCGACGAAATCCGCCGCCGCCTGGATGCCGATGCCGAGATCCGTTTTGTCTTCAGCGGCACGGCGGCCAATGCCATCGCCCTGTCCATGTTGGCCTTCCCGCATGAAAGCGTCCTGGCCCACCATGCGGCTCACGTCTGCACCGACGAAACGGGGGCACCGGGCTTTTTTGGACAGGGAGTGGGGCTCACGGGCCTGCCGGGGTTCTCGGGCAAGATCGATGCGCGGGCTTTGGCTGCGATCCTGGAAGAGCCCGAGGTCGGGCATCGCCAGCCTCCGGCGGCCCTGTCCCTGACCCAATCAACCGAATACGGCACGGTCTATACGGTTGAGGAGTTGCGACATCTGATCGAGCCGGTGAAGGCGCGCGGGTTCGGCGTGCATATGGACGGCGCGCGCCTGGCCAATGCGGCGGCGGCAGGGTTCGACCTGACCCAGATCGCCCGGCTGGGCGTCGACGTCCTGGTCTTCGGCGGGGCCAAGGCTGGCGGACTGTGTACCGAAGCGCTCGTGATGTTCGACAAATCTCTGGCACGCCGTGTGGACAACCGTCTGAAACAGGCCGGTCAGACGGCTTCCAAGACGCGGTTCCTGGCGGCTCCGCTTCTTGGCCTGCTGGAAAGTGGGGCTTGGGAGGGCGGAGCGGCCCACGCCAATCTGATGGCTCAGGCTCTGGGCGCAGGCATTGCCACGCGGACCCCCTTTGCCCTGGCCCATCCGATCGAGGCCAATGCGGTCTTTGTGCGCATGCCGGTCAAGGCGCATGAAGCGCTGACGGCAGCGGGCTGGGCCTGTTACCGGTTCGACGATGGCTCCGTGCGGTTCGTTTGTTCCTGGGCGACGACGCAGGAGGCGGTGGACGAATTGCTGGAGGCGATGTCCAAGCTGCGATGAGGCCTTTCCCCCATCAACAGCGCCGCTCATATAGGCGCGATGCGCGGTGAACGGTCAGGACGACGGGGCGGAGACCCCGAGGCGAAGGCCGCCAGCGCAGGGATGGACGCTCCCACGGATGGCCCGTCGACGATCCAGGCCCTGAGCGACCTCATCGGCGTCGTGCGCCGGTCAGGAGCGCCACAGCTGAAACGCCGCGTGGGTGCGGCCCTGGCCCTGACCCTAGTGGGCAAGGCGCTGGGCGTGCTGGCCCCCCTGATGCTGGGTGCGGCGGTCAACCGTCTGGCCGAGGGGCAGGGCACCCTGGCCTCGGTCGGCTGGGGATTCGCCGGTTTTGCCGTGGGCTGGGCCCTGGTGCGGTTCCTGTCGTCCGCCGCGCCCCAGCTGTCCGACGTCGTGTTTGCGCCCGTCCGGTCCGCCGCCCAGCGCAAGACGGCGGCCGAGACCTTTGCCCACGCCCTCAGGCTGTCGCTGGATTTTCACCAGACCAAGCGCTCCGGTTCGCTGTCGCGGACGATGGAGAGAGGGTCCCGCGCCGTGGATTTTCTTCTCAGAATCCTGGCCTTCAACCTGGGTCCGACGGTCGTGGAACTGGCGCTGGCAGCCGTCGTGCTGGGTGGCCGGTACGACTGGCGGTTCGCCGCGGTCGCCGTGGTCGTGGTGGTCGTCTATGCGACCGTGACCTTCGGCATGGCCAATTGGCGGCTGGAGCATCGCCGGGCCATGAATGCGGCGGATTCGGAGGCGGCGGGCGTGTCGGTCGATGCCTTGCTGAATTACGAGACGGTCAAGTCGTTCGGGGCCGAAACCCGGGCTGCCGGCAGCTATGACCGGGCTCTGGGCACCTATGTCGATGCGGCGCTGAAGGCCAATACTTCGCTGGCTATGCTGAATGGCATCCAGGGGCTGATCATGAACCTGGGCCTGGGCGTCATGGCGGTGATGGCCGGGTTCGAGGCCGCCGCCGGCCGGATGGGGCCGGGCGATGTCACAGCGGCGGTCCTGATCCTGATTTCCCTCTATGCCCCGCTGAACATCCTGGGTTTCGCCTATCGAGAAATTCGCCAGTCGTTCATCGACATGGAAGAGATGCTGAAGGTGACGCGTCAGGCACCCCTGGTGGCCGACGCTCCGGATGCAATCGACCTGCCGCCGCCTCTCGACAGTCGTGGAGCCGCGATCACCTTTGACGGCGTCGGGTTCCGGCACGACGCCCGCGCCAATGGCCTGGAGGATATCAGCTTCCACGCTGCACCTGGCACGACGACGGCTTTGGTCGGTCCGTCCGGCTCGGGCAAGTCGACGATCGTCAAGCTGGCGCTCCGCCTGCTGGACCCCCAGGCCGGACGCGTGTCCATCGAAGGGCTCGACGCCAGGGCCGTGACCCAGGCTTCGCTGAGGCGGGCCGTCGCCCTGGTCCCACAGGATGTCGCCCTGTTCAACGACACCATCCGCGCCAATATCGCCTTTGCCCGGCCCGAGGCGGACGAGAACGCCATATGGGCTGCAGCGGAAGCAGCGGAATTGTCTGACTTCCTCCGTGCACTGCCTGACGGGATGATGACGCGTGTCGGCGAGCGGGGACTGAAGCTTTCGGGTGGAGAGCGTCAGCGCGTGGGCATCGCGCGTGCCTTGCTGGCCGATCCCTGTGTGCTGATCCTGGACGAGGCGACCAGTGCCCTCGACAGCCGGACCGAAGCGGCGATTCAGAAGACCTTGCGCCGCGCCCGCGCGGGGCGAACCACCCTGGTTGTCGCGCACCGGCTGTCGACCATCGCGGACGCGGACCAGATCCTGGTGCTGAAGGCAGGTCGCATCGTGGAACGCGGTGCCCATCACGAACTGGTGGCGCGGCAAGGCGGCGAGTATGCCGCGCTTTGGCGCAAGCAGACCCGGGGCGCTAGGACGGGTATTCAGTCGCCCGAGTGAACCTTAAGCGCGCGAACGTCTGCCAGGCCATCAAGGACTTTCTCACGCTCAACCACCGCTTCGGTCGGCAGGGCCAGCATCAGTTCCAAGGCGCGGGCGTGCACCTGGATGATGCGCCAGTCGATCATCGTGTCCGGGGGCGTGGCATCGATGACGTCACACAGGCTGGTGGCAGCTGCACAGAGGTCGTGCCGCTCGAACGGGCCGGCGGCGTCGATGACACCGGATGCGGCCTGATAGGCGGCCTCCAGCCGTGACGCGATCTCGATCTCGGTGGCGGGAGGTTCCAGTGCTCTGAGACTGGCAACATGGGCGCCGACCACTTCCAGGCTGCGAGGTTCAAGGGCGGCCAGATGCTCGCGGGCTCTGGCCAATGCGGCACCGACGCTGATCCCGCCAGGCGAGTCGACGAGTTGCGAGAGGCGGGATTTGCGTGGCGTCCAGGTTACGACACTCATGGCGTGTTCTCCGAGGCAGCCTCCGCTGCCTTTGCGGCCTCGAATTCGGCTCTGCGGATGAAGTCGGCACGGCGTTCTTCACCGTCGCGACGTTCGCCTTCGCGGAACCGTCGGTCCGGGCCAAAATAGTCACCAACACTCAGGAACGGCCGTTGGTCCCGCGCCACCCAGACGACCCGCTCCAGCAGAGTGGTCGCGCTGAACGGCTTGGTGACCAGAAAGTTGGCACCGCAGTCGCGTGCCTGGTTCAGATGCTTTCGCCGAACATGCGCAGCCATGAGGATGACAGGTACAAAGGCGTTCGGGTCGAGCTTTGAGCGGCGAAGCCAGTGGACCAGGTCAAACCCGCTCATGCCCGGCATGTCTGCATCGACCACGATCAAGTCGACGTCGGAATCCTTCAGGATCTCGATGGCTTCGGCTGCGGAATGGCAGGCGTGCTTTACCTTGATGCCGAAGCCGAGCAGGGCCTGGGTGGTCAATTCCAGCGCGAAGCTGGAATCGTCGATGACCATGGTCACCGCAGAGCCTAGGTTAAAGATGGCGCTCTCGCGCAATACTTCGCCGACACCTGCCATCACGCGATGCTCGACAATGACCGAATCCACATGGCCGAAGGGTGCGGCAAGGAAAGTCGATGTCCGGTTAACGCTGGCGCGTTGTGCCGATCAGCCCAGGCGGCCAATGGCGTAGAAGCGCTCGGCGCGGCGGGCACGAAGGTCCGCTGGCGAAAGCCCGTCCATGGCCTGAAGTTCTTCAGAAAGCGCATCGCCGACATGGGCCAGGGTGGTCTCCGGGTCCGCGTGTGCGCCGCCGACAGGCTCGGGCACGATGCGATCGATGATCTTCAGGTCCAGCAGGTCTGGCGCCGTGATCCGCATGGCCATGGCGGCGTCGCGCGCGCGGGCCCCGTCGCGCCACAGGATGCCTGCGGCACCTTCAGGCGAAATCACGGAATAGATCGAATGCTCCAGCATCAGCACGCGTCCGGCGGCCGCGATGGCGATTGCGCCGCCTGATCCGCCTTCGCCCGTGACGATGGCGATCGAGGGCACGCCCAGCGTCAGGCAGCGTTCGGTCGAGCGGGCGATGGCCTCTGCCTGGCCCCGTTCCTCGGCCCCCAGGCCCGGATAGGCCCCGGCTGTATCGACAAACGTCAGCACCGGCAGGCCATAGCGCTCGGCCAGATCCATCAGGCGCACCGCCTTGCGATAACCTTCTGGCCGCGCCATCCCGAAATTGTGAGTGAGCCGCGTTGCGGTGTCGTGGCCCTTTTCATGACCCATGATGACGACGGGGCGGTCCCGGAAACGGGCCAATCCGCCGATGATCGCCTGATCGTCGCCGAACTGCCTGTCGCCGCGGAGTTCGACGAAGTCCGTGAACAGCCCGGCGACATAATCGACGAAATGCGGGCGCTGGGGGTGGCGCGCCACCTGGGTCTTCATCCAGGGATCCAGCCCGGCGTAGGTCTTTTTGCGAAGCTGCTCGGCCTTCTTCCTCAGACCGTCGATCTCGGTCTCGAATGAGCCCGAGGTCGCCGACAGCAGGCCAAGCTCCTCGATCTTGGCTTCCAGATCGGCGATCGGCTTTTCGAAATCGAGATAGTGCGTGGCCATGATACGTCCGAAAGGGCGGGCGGGGAGGCCGCTCTGTAAGGCGGCGGAACCTAGTGGGCTCAACGCCGGGGAGCAAGTCGGGGTTCAGAAGGCCGTCATTTGTCCCGCGCCAACGGGTGTTTGGAGTGGACCACCTCGGTCAGACGGTCGGTGGCGACATGGGTGTAGATTTGCGTCGTGGCGATGTCGGCATGTCCCAGCAGGGTCTGCACGACCCGCAGGTCCGCCCCGCCTTCCAGCAGATGGGTCGCAAAAGCGTGGCGCAGGACATGCGGGCTGACCCTGGCCGGGTCGATGCCCGCCTCGATCGCCGCCTGGTCCAGCAGCTGGGCGAAGCGGCGGGGAGTCAGATGCCCGGATGCTCCGCCCGACGGAAACAGCCAGGGACTGTCTGGCGCGTCCGGCTTGCGCGCCGCATCGCGGGCGTTGAGCCAGGCCTGGATCGCAGCCCGCGCGGTCAAGTTCAGCGGAGCCAGCCGCTCCTTGCCGCCCTTGCCCTTGATGATCAGCCAGGCAGGGTCGCGCCGCACCGCATCGACCCGCAACGCCAGCAGCTCTGACACCCGCATGCCGGATGCATAGGCCAGTTCCATCAGGGCGATCAGGCGCACCGCACCTGCACCGTCGCGAGAAGCCGCGGCGGCCATCAACTGCTCCATCTCGTTTCGCGACAGGACACGGGGCAGGGCGCGTCCTTGTCGGGGCGCGTCCAGGCGCCGCGAGGGGTCGTCCGCCCGCCAGCCCTCGGCCAGGACGAAGCGATAGAACTGCCGCACCGCGCTTCGCCGCCGGGCCGCGGTGGCCGCCGACAGACCCCGTCGCGATAGGGAGGCATACCAGGCCTCGATCGCCGTCTCGTCTGCGCCCATCAGTCCGCCCGCGTCGGCCGTGCCCGCCTGGGCGTCGGCCAGATCCCGGGCATAGGCCGACAGGGTGTGGGGCGACGCATCGCGCTCGACCGCCATCATCTCCAGAAAGGCCTCGACCTGCGACGGGATCATCGCCTCTGGCCTGCTGCGCCGCTTGGTGTAGAGGGTTGAAGGACCATGCCCTGCCGCCTTGCCGATCGCCTGTCACCTGCCGTGCCCGGAAACCACCCATGACCGGGTCGGCGATTCCCTATGCACAACGCACCATAGCCCTGGTCGGGCTGATGGGAGTGGGCAAATCCACGGTGGGTCGACGACTGGCCCGTCGGCTGAATCTGGAATTCGCCGATGGCGACGACGAGATCGAGGCCGCTGCCGGAATGTCGGTCGCGGAGATCTTCGCCCGCTATGGAGAGGCCGAGTTCCGGGCCCTGGAGGCCCGCGTCATGCGCCGCCTGCTTGAGGGGCCCCGCATCGTCCTGGCCACCGGGGGCGGGGCCATATTGAACCCCGACACCCGCGCCCACATGGCCCAATGCGCGACCAGCGTCTGGATGCGGGCCGATCTGGATGTGGTGGTTTCGCGCGTCCAGCGCCGCGACACCCGCCCCCTGCTGCGTGGCCGCGACCCTGCCGAGGCGCTCAGGACCCTGGCAGAGGTGCGCTACCCGCTATACGGTCTGGCCGACGTGACGGTCGATCTGGGTTTGGGGGCCCATGCCGAGGCCGTGGAGACGATCATCCTATCCCTGCGGGCCTTCTGGAAAACTCAGGATGCCGGAGAACAGCCATGAGCGTGACGACCCCCGTCTCCGGCGGCAGTTTCCGTCCCTATGACGTCGTCGTCGGCCACGGCCTGTTGGCTGAGGCGGGCTCGCGGATTGCCCCCTTCGCTCAAGGCCGGACGGTCGTCATCACCGACGAGACCGTTTCGTCAGTTCACGGCGCGACAGTGATGATGGCCCTCACTGCGGCAGGCCTGCGGGCCGAGCTGATCGCCGTCCCGGCCGGTGAGGCGTCCAAGTGCTTTGCCCAGCTGGAATGGGTCATCGACCGCATGCTGTCCTTCGGACTGGACCGACGTGACGTGGTCGTGGCGCTGGGCGGCGGGGTTGTGGGCGATCTGGCCGGGTTGGCCGCTGCCCTATTCATGCGCGGCATCGACTTCGTCCAGGTGCCGACGACCCTGCTGGCTCAGGTCGATTCGTCGGTGGGCGGCAAGACCGCCATCGACACGCCCCGCGGCAAGAACCTGGTCGGGGCCTTTCATCAGCCGCGTCTGGTCCTGGCCGACATCGACGTCCTGGCCACACTGCCGCCGCGACAGCTGCGGTCCGGCTGGGCCGAGGTCATCAAACATGGGCTTCTGGCCGATGGGCAGTTCTTTGACTGGCTGGAGGGAGAGGGGGCGGTCGGCGCGACCGGCGATCCGCAAGCGCTTGAGCGCGCCGTCGTCCGTTCCGTCCAGATCAAGAGTGCCATTGTCGGAGAGGACGAGAAGGAGGCGGGCCGTCGGGCCCTGCTCAATCTCGGTCACACCTTCGGTCATGCCCTGGAGGCGGAGCTGGATTTCGACGAGGCCCGCCTGACCCATGGCGAGGCGGTGGCCTTGGGCTGTGCCATGGCGTTCCGCTTTTCCGCGCGTCAGGGTTTCTGCCCGCCTGCCGACGCCGTGCGAGCCGAGGCCGTGCTGGCGGCTGCGCAACTGCCGACACGGTTGGATCAAGCGGGTCGTTTCAGCGCCGCAGCCCTGATCGGCAGGATGGCCGGGGACAAGAAGGCTGAGGGCGGGCGTCTGACCCTGGTCCTGGCGCGATCCATCGGTGACGCCTTCGTGCAACGCGACGTCGCTCCGGCGGTCCTGACGGCCTTTCTCAGCGAAGAGGGTGCCTCGGCCTAGCCGTCAGTCGATTGCGCGGCAGTCCGTGGGCTCGCGGCCGTCCGCCGTCCAGGTGGCCAGAACGCCTTCACCTCTCAGCTCGTGACCGCTGGCCCGGTACCAGAGCCCGTCGGTGGCCCGTTCGCGTCGCATATCGACCGCTTCGCCCATGGAGTTGCGCACCGTGGCCATTTCGCGCGGATTGTCGAAATCCACCGACAGACGCTCGCCATTCTCGCACAGATAGACGGTGCGAATAATGCGGTTCAGGGCGCGATCCTGAACTTCGGCCCCTGTGCGGCGCTTGGCGGTCTGGGCTTCAACCGCGCGTTGCCGCACGGCCTCGCCGTCATTCGACACGTCTGATTCGTCCGGGCCACAGGCAGACAGTGCAAGCCCAGCGACCAGGGCCAGGGGTACGAAGGCCGTCCTCATCGGATGAAGATCACCCAGGTGGTCAGGCCCAGAACCGCGACGGAGATCAGAATGTGTTTCATCGTGGGTGATCCAGGGCATCAAGCTGTGCCGTCGCCTGCTAACGCTCGCTCTCGACCGGCGTTCCGCGCCGCCGACGAAAGAACGATCGCAATGCTTCTGCAGCTTGCTCCGCCAGAACCCCGCCCTGGGCCTCGGGCCGCCAGTGGCAGGTCGGCTGTTCGAAAAATCGCGGTCCATGTCGTACAGCCCCGCCCTTGGGATCGTCCGCTGCCCAGACGACGCGCCCGATGCGGGCATGGCTGATGGCCCCGGCACACATGGCGCACGGCTCCAGCGTCACATAGAGGGTCAAGTCGGTCAGGCGGTAGTTTTCCAGCCGGGACGCCGCCGCTCGCAGGGCGACGATCTCGGCGTGGGCCGTGGGATCACAGGATGAAATAGGGCTATTTGACCCCTCGCCGACGACGCTGCCGGTCGATTCGTCCACGATCAGCGCCCCCACCGGCACTTCGCTCGCGTCTGCCGCCGCTTGCGCCAAGGCCAAGGCCATGCGCATGAACCGCTCATCATGGTCCGCCATACATCAGACAACGACAAGAAGCCCCGCCCGCGTCAAGCCGACGATCGTGGCGGACCCCGCAAATCCGGTTTCGCAGGCAAGGCCTCGACCGACGGCAAGCCTGCGCGTGCCGGTGGAAAGTTCGGTCCGAAGCCGGGCGGAAAGCTTGGCAAGCCCGGCGACGACAAGCTCGCCAAAGACACGGGTCCGAAACGCAGCGAGCGAATCGCCAAGGCGATGGCGCGTGCCGGTATCGCTTCGCGGCGAGAGGTCGAGCGGCTGATCGGTCTGGGCAAGGTGGCGGTCAATGGTGCCATTCTGTCGACGCCAGCGACGCTGGTCACCCGCGATGACGTCATCACCGTAGACGGCAAGCCCATCGGCGCGGCCCAGGCGACGCGCGTTTGGCGCTATCACAAGCCCGCAGGCCTGGTGACATCGCACAACGACCCCCAGGGACGTCCGACGGTGTTCGATGCCCTGCCCAGCGGTCTGCCGCGCGTGATCTCGGTCGGGCGTCTCGACCTGGCGACCGAGGGCCTGTTGCTGCTGACCAATGACGGGGAACTGAGCCGCGCGCTGGAATTGCCGTCCACACAGCTGGTTCGTCACTATCGTGCGCGTGCGCGCGGCCGGGTGACCCAAGCCCAGCTGGATAGCCTGAAGGACGGTGTGACGGTCGAGGGTGAACGTTACGGGCCAATCACCGCGACCTTGGACAAGGTCAAGGAAACGGAGGGCGACGATCGCGGCCCGGCCAATCTGTGGGTCAGTGTCTCGGTGGCCGAGGGCAAGAACCGCGAAGTCCGCAAGGTGCTGGAGCATGTGGGCCTGAAGGTAAACCGTCTGATCCGACTGGCTTATGGTCCGTTCCAGTTGGGAACCCTGCCGATCGGTTCGGTTGAAGAGGTCGGCCCGCGCGTGATCCGCGAGATGCTGGCCGACCATATCCGGCCCGAGAACCTGCCGACGGGCAACACGGTCGAAACGCCGGTTCCGATCCCGGGGCGCAGACCGACGACCAAGGGTTCGGGCCCTGCGATCCTCAAGGGCGCTTCGGGATCGGCCCTGTCTGACCCGTCCCGCAAACCCAGCCGGGCCCGGGCGGCTGACGCGGCTGTGGCCGAGGCAGCCGAGCGCGGCACTCGCTCACCCAAGAAGGAGGGCTGGGCCAAGGCTGCACCCAGGACCAGCCATCCCAAGCGCACGTTCAAGCCGCGCGAGGGTTCGGAAACCGAACGCCCGCGACATTTCCACAAGTCGCCGGACGGCGCGGCGGCCGATCGCCCACGCCCGGCTGCCGGAAGCCGCCGCTCCGACGCCGATGGCCCCAAGCGCGCCTATGCCCCCCGCAGCGATGCTGGCCCCTCTCGCTCCGACGGTGATCGGCCGAAGCGGGACTTCAAGCCCCGGTCGGGTGGGGATGACCGTCCCAAGGGTGCCTTCAAGCCGCGAGGTCCCGCCGGTCCCTCAGGCACCTCTGGACGACCCAAGGGCCCCAGCGGCCCTCGCGGACCCCGCAAGGGCTGATTCGTGCGGATCGTGGCGGGTAAGCTGAAGGGGCGAGCCATCGTTGCGCCGGAGGGGCTGGGTACGCGCCCCACGTCCGATCGGGCGCGCCAGGCCCTGTTCAACGTGCTGGAGCATGCCGCCTGGGCCGAACCTCTGGCGGGCCTGCGGGTCATGGACCTCTATGCCGGATCGGGAGCCCTGGGCTTTGAGGCGATGAGCCGCGGGGCGGTCTTTTGCCTGTTCGTAGAGACCGACGAGGCCGCGCGCGGTGCGATCCGGGAAAATGCCGACGCCTACGGCCTGATGGGGGCCACACGCGTTCACCGCCGCAGTGCGACCGACCTCGGAACCCGGCCCGGCTCTGACGGAGAGGCGTTCGACCTCGCCTTCCTGGACCCGCCCTATCGCCGGGGCTTGGCTGAACAGACCTTGACGCGCCTGCTGGAGGGGAACTGGCTGAAGACTGGCGCCATCGTCGTGGTGGAGAGGGGGTCGGACGAGCCCGAGATCGAGACCCCCGGCTACGAACGTCTCGATACGCGCGACTATGGCGCGGCCCGCGTGATGTTCCTGCGGCGGCTATGAGACCTGCTCGATCGGAGCATGGGGTTGGTCATTTCCGCCCGAACAGCTTCTCCAGATCGGCCAGCTTCAGCTCGACATAGGTCGGTCGGCCGTGATTGCACTGACCGGAATGGGGCGTTGCCTCCATCTGGCGCAACAGAGCGTTCATCTCGGGGGCCGACAGCACCCGTCCCGCACGCACGGAGCCGTGGCAGGCCATGGTGCCGCAAACTTCGCCTAGACGCTCGCTCAGCGCCAGGGCAGAGCCGTGTTCGGACAGGTCATCGGCGATGTCGCGCACCAGACCCTGCACGTCTGTGTCACCCAGCAGAGCCGGGGTCTCACGGACCAAAACCGCGCCTGCGCCGAAGGGCTCCACGATCAGTCCAAGCTGCGCCAGTTCGTCGGCCTTGGCCACAACACGATCGGCCTCGGCCTGATCCAGTTCGACGACTGCGGGTGACAGCAAGGCCTGACGGACGACCGAGCCCTGCGCCATCTGCGCCTTCATCCGCTCATAGACGAGGCGTTCATGGGCGGCATGTTGATCCACGACCACCAGCCCATCGCGGGTCTGGGCGACGATATAGGTCCCGTGAAGCTGTGCCCGCGCGGCACCCAACGGATAGTCGCCGAAGTCGTCGACGTATCCGTTTCCTGTCGTCGAATTCCCCGACCGAAAGTCTCGCAATTCCTCAGCGGGTTTCCACGCCGCCTCGACCCGTGCCGACCGTTCGTTCAGTCCGGGCAGAACGCCGGTGGACGGCTGCTGGGCCGCCCAGCCCGTCCAGCCGCTGAAGCCCTGCGCCGACGCTGATGTCGGGCTGTAGGCCGGCCCCTCATGCGTCCTGAACCCGGCCAGGGCATCGGCGGCGACCGTCGTCGAGGCGCGATGTCCGGCTCCGGCCAGGGCGTGTCGCAGCGCCCCCACGATCAGGCCACGGACCAGGGCCGGGTCGCGAAACCGCACCTCGGCCTTGGCCGGATGCACATTCACATCGACGTACAGCGGGTCGACGTCCAGAAACAGCACCGCCGCCGGATGGCGATCCCGCGCCAGGAAATCGGCATAGGCCCCGCGCAGGGCCCCTTGCAGCAGCCGGTCTCGTACCGGGCGACCATTGACGAACAGATACTGATGCGCGGCATTGCCCCGCGAATAGGTCGGCAGACCGGCATAGCCGGAAAGGCGAACGCCATCGCGCGCCTGGTCGATCAATAGGGCATTCGCCTCGAAATCCCGGCCCAGCAAGGCCGCCAGCCGCTTCAGCCGACCCGCGTCGCCCGGCGCTTCCGCGGGTAAACGCAGCGTGGTGCGACCGTCCAGATCAAGGGTAAAGGCGACGGCCTCATGCGCCATGGCCTGGCGCTTGATCTCTTCCGAGATGGCCATGGCCTCGGCGCGTTCGGACTTCATGAACTTCAGCCGCGCAGGCGTAGCATAGAAAAGGTCGCGCACCTCGACCCTCGCGCCATGAGGGCCCGGAAAGGCGGCAGGGGCGACCGGGCGGGCGTCTCCGCCCTCCACAGTAATGGCATGAGCGTCTGACTGGCCCCTTGCACGGCTGGTCAGGGTCAGGCGCGCGACCGAGCCGATCGAGGGCAGGGCTTCGCCGCGAAAGCCCAGAGTCGCGATGCGCAGCAGATCGACGTCGCCGGCGTCGTCGGGCTCCAGCTTGGACGTCGCATGGCGTTCGATCGCCAGCGCCAGCTGATCCGGGGCCATCCCATGGCCGTCGTCCGCGATAAGGATGCGAGTCAGCCCGCCGCCGTCGGCCTGGATTTCCAGCCGTGTGGCCCCGGCATCGAGGGCGTTCTCGACCAGTTCCTTGACGGCGCTGGCCGGGCGTTCGACCACCTCGCCGGCGGCGATGCGATTGACGGTTTCGGGGGGGAGGCGGCGGATGGGCATTGAGTCGCCAATATGGGCGCTAAGCGTCTCCGCGAGAAGGCATACATCCGCCCCCGTCGCAGAGGCAACGAGGGCGGATCATGGGCTTACCAGCGCCAGGCGTCGTGGATGACATCCAGGATGTAACCGTCATACTGATCGATCAGATAGATGCTGTTGTCGACCAATACCCAGCGCGTTCCCTCCGGCGGGTAGCCAAGACCATAGGTCCGATAGTCGTCCAGCTGATAGCGCCAGAAAAGCTCCGGCAGATACTGGCCCTCATACCACCGTTGGTTCCAGTAGTTCCGGGGAACACTGTAATAGCCGTAGCTGGGCGCGAAATAGAAGCCGACGCGGACCCCAGACCAGCCGCGGAAGCGATGGTCGTTGCGCCACCAGTCTGACCGGTGACGGCGGTCCCAGTTTCTGCGCCATTCATCGCGATTGAAGCGCTGACGCCACTCCTCACGCTGGCGATCCCGGTTGCGATAACGGTCGCCGCCACGATCCCTGTCGCGGTCCCAGCCCCCGCCATTGGGACGGTCACGATCCCGCTCCCAGCCGCCGCCGTTCGGGCGGTCGCGATCTCGTCCACCACCATTCGGGCGGTCGCGGTCATCGTTCCATCCACCGCCTGGACGGTCCGGCCGACCGGGACGATCAGGCCTGTTCGGCCGATCCTGGTCGTTGTTCCAGCCGCCGGGCCGATCAGGCCGGGTCGGAGTCTGGGGCCGATCCGGTCGGTTGGGCCGGTCAGGCCTTTCCGGTCGGTCGGGATTCGGAGGACGGTCGGGCCGGTCAGGCCGATCAGGTCTGTTAGGCCGCTCGGGAGTCTGGGGCCGATCAGGCCTGTCGGGACGGTCCGGCCGCTGCGGGCGTTCAGGTCTCTCAGGCCTGTCCGGCCGTTCTGGTCGCGACGGGCGCTCTTGCCGTTCGGCAGGGGGACTACGTCCCTGATCGCCCAGATCGACGCGTCGTTGACGCCGCTCCTCACGACCCCCTTCGTCCTGGGCCACTGCAGCCACCGGGGCCAAGGCCGGAACGGCGAAGGATGCGATCGCCGTAAACACCATCAAGGTGCGTTTCATTCTCGTGATCTCCGCACGCCCTCTGACGGGGCGGCTCGTTTGAGGATCGAAGGTGGGCGCGACGACCATTCGGCGCCGCGCCCCGTATTGATTGGCACCTACCAGATATCGAACACCAGGTCGGCGATCAGGCCGGTGGCCAGGGCGACCAGAACGATATCGTTGTCAGCATGGACCCAGCGATAGCCCCGCGGAGCAGGCCGCAGATTGTAGAAATAGGGATCCCGGACGGCATAGCGGTGATAGGCCGGCGGCAGATAGGAACCCCGGCGCCAGCTCTGGCCGTAATACCGAGGCTCTACCCGATAATAGCCATAGCCAGGCGCGTACCAATGGCCGTTGCGGCGACCGTTGTAGTCCCGGAAGTCCGAGCGGCCGCGCCACCAGTCGCGATTATTCCGATCCCAGCGACGGTCATCTCTGAACTCGCGGCGATCATCGCGGCGTTCCTCGCGGAAGTCGCGGCGGTCGTCTCGGCGGTCCTCGCGGTAATCGCGGCGGTTGTCATACTGGCCATTGCGACGGTCGCGCCGATCGTCCCGGCGCTCCTCGCGGAAGTCGCGCCGGTCGTCGCGCCGATCTTCGCGGTAGTCGCGCCGGTCGTCGCGGCGTTCGCGACGGTCATTTCGACTTTGGGCCTCCGCCATCATCGGAATGGCGGTAGTGCCCAGCGCGATGGCGATGACCGCAGCGCGTGTGAAACGGTTCATGAAGCCTACTCCTTCTTGGACCGCGACGGAGATTTCGCATCGGCCCGTTGAACATAAGGCGAAACTCCGTCTTTGCGCATGAATGCGTCCTGAACAGTGCCGTCAGGAAGTGAGGGTCAGCAGTTGCAGCAGCGAAGGCGCGCGCCCACCTGTCATCCGATTGACAGGAGCGCCCAATGACCCGGCCCATCGAACTCTGGTACTGGCCCACGCCGAATGGCTGGAAGGTCTCGATCGCGCTCGAAGAAATGGGCCTGGCCTATGAGATGAAGCCGGTGAACATCGGCATCGGCGATCAATTCAGGCCAGAGTTCCAGGCTATCAGTCCGAACGGCCGGATGCCTGCCATCATCGATCCGGATGGACCGGATGGTCGCCCACTGTCGATCTTCGAGTCCGGCGCGATCTTGCAGTACCTGGGCCACAAGTCCGGTCGCTTCTATCCGACCGAAATCCGCGCGCGCGCAGAGGTCGATCAATGGTTGTTCTGGCAGGTCGGCGGCCTGGGCCCCATGGCGGGCCAGACCCATCATTTCCGCCAGTATGCACCCGCCCTCATCAAGGATCAGCGCCAGATCGCTTATGGCGTGCGGCGCTACACGGACGAAACGCATCGTCTGTACGGCGTGATGGATCGCCGCCTGGCCGATCGCGACTATCTGGCCGGAGACTATTCGATCGCCGATATGGCGGCCTGGCCCTGGATCCTGCCGGAGCATCAGGGGCAGTCACTGGACGAGTTTCCGAACCTCAAGACCTGGATGGAGCGAGTGGGGTCGCGTCCGGCGGTGATCGCGGGTCGAGCCCTGGGCGATCATCTGCGCGGCAATCTGGCGGCCTCGGGCAAGTCGGCCGAGGAGGCCCGCAAGGTCCTGTTCGGGCAGCGCGGCAGGTCCTGAGCCCTACTGCAACAAGTTGCCGTTGAACACTTGGCACCGCAAGGCCACCGAGCTGGAGGGGCCATAGGCTGTGCCTGTGATCTGATATCGATCTCGCCCATTGGTGGCGGGGGTGATCGACAGAACGAACCGCGCTTCTCGATCAAATGACAATGGCGCGGGCAGGGTGTCGACCTGCGTCGGATCGAATTGGTCGATCACCATGCCGACGCCCTGCTGCGGGTCGTTGAAGACATAGCCACCGATCGTCGCCACCGTCCCATAGGTCTGCCCCCGGATGGCGATCTTGGCCTGATGCTGCCCGGTAACCCGCCAGTCCGGCCCGATTCGAAAGATGAAATGCTGCTGGGTCCGTATGCGATTGGCGTCGTTTTGAACGCCAACGCAGTCCCAGGTGTTGTTGCTGCGTGTCGCGTCCACATAGGCAACGCGGACGTTGGCTTCGGCCATCGAAACCTGGGCGACAGCGGCAGTACTCCACATCAAGGTGGTTACGACGGCGATTGTTGACGCAAGTTTCATCGGCATTCTCCTGGCCCGACACTGCCAGAGTGCGAAGCCGAACGGCAGCTTTGCCGGCCTGATGATTCCTGATCGCGCGGTCAAAGGTGAACAGGAACTTTCCCATGCATTTCCGAGGTCTGAACATGGGTCTAAGTATTCATCTGGCGTTTACAGAAAAGATTTCGCCGTGTCGCCGCCGTTAACTTTAACTTCAAATCGTCGGTATTTGATCGGGTATCAGAGGGGCGGGGCCAGAACGGCCAGGGCCTTGGAGGATACGGTAATGATCGCGCAAGAAATCGCGCCTGACGCCATCACTGCAGAAGCCGAAGCCGAAGCCGGCCTGCCGCTGCCGACGCCCGACATGGACGGCGATGCGCTGTTCCGGCTGGGCATGATGTATTCGACCGGTCAGGGCGGCGCGCCCATGGATCGGGTCTCGGCCCACATGATCTTCAACCTGGCGGCCCTCAAGGGCTCGCAAGAAGCGCGCGTCTATCGCCGCGAGATCAGCCAGGAAATGGACGGGGAAGAGATCGCCGAGGCTCAACGTGCGGCACGCCGCTGGATCGACCGGGGCACGGTCCAACTGGCGGCCTGAGGACAGCCCGCTCAGAACTGCGCGTAACCGCCACCGTTGATGGAATAGCTGAAGCCGACCGGCAGTGCGTTCCTGATCTGGGTGAAGAAGTTGGCCAGTTCGCCCAGCGTCGTGCGCGGCACGAAGATGATGTCGCCGCGACGCAGGGCCACGACCTCCCCGCGGCGGGGCCGCAGGTCGATCACCCGCATCATCCGTCGCCCGCCGGGCCCGCGACGGATCAGGGCGATCTCTCGGCTCTGGGCCGTGGGAAGATAGCCTCCCGCCATGATCACCGCCTGATAGGCATCGATGTCGCCGGGCATGTCATAGACACCGGGCGTGCGGACCTCGCCATCGACCCAGACCTTCATTGGCCCGGCCTGGCGCAAGGTGACCTCCACGACCGGCCTTATCAATTGGGAGGCATAGGCGGCGCTGACGTCGCGCTCTAGCTCCGCCAGGGTCCTGTCCGCCGCCATGACCTGGCCGATCAGGGGCAGGGCGATGCGCCCATCGGGGCCAACCTTCAACGTCCGGGTCAGCTCGGTCGCCGTCGGCGTCGCCACCTCGATCTCGTCGCCAGGATAGAGAAGGTATTCCGGCTCAGCGTCCGTCCAATCGGCGAAGGCGATGTCCTGAAAGCCGCTGGTGCTCACACGGTCCTGGCCCTGAACAGCGCCACGGGTGCCACAGCCCGACAGCGCCGCGGCTGCGAAGGTCATCAGGACAAGGCGACGATCGACGGTCATGGCGCTCGCACACTGCGGTCCGGGTGTTCGGATAAGCCCAGCCTCGTCGCTTAGGGGTAACCAGTGGTTAACGCGGAACGGCGAAAGCTTGCGAGCTCGTAAACCGTTCGCCGGATTCGCCCAAGCTCATGCGCTCGACGGCCTATGCCACAGTCCGACCGCGCTATGGCGTCCTCGACGTCATCGGTCTGCTGCTGCGCGAAATGCTGCTGATGATCGTCGTCTTTCTGGTGGTCCTCGCCCTGGGGACGGCGGCTGTCCTGACCCTGAAGAAGACCTACACGGCCTCAGGCAAGGTCTATGCGGGTGTGGGCCAGGAATATGTCTATCAGCCGCGCGTCGGTACGGGCGAGCGGGGACAGGCCCCCACTCAGGGTGAGGTGGCGCAATCGGAAGCCGCCATCCTCGGAAGCCAGGAAGTTCGGCGGCGGGTGGTTCAGGCGCTAGGCCCCGATGCGATTCTGGGCCCCAACACCGACAGCGATCCACCCGCTGCGCGCGAAGCGGCGGCCTTGAAGGCTATTGCAGGAGGGTTGGGCGTAGGGACGGTACCGCTCAGCGCCGTGATCGGCGTCAGCTATGAAGCCGATGATCCGGACGTGGCCGCCACTGTCCTGAACGCTGTCATCGACCAGTATCTGATCCACCGCCGGGAGGTGTTTCAGGATCAGACCACGCCCGCCATTCGCGCTCAGCGCGAAGTCTTCGAAGAAGAACTGGCCGAGGCAGACGCGGCCTATGACGAATTCCTGGTGTCGGAAAACATCGGTGATTTTGCCGCTGCCAAGGCGGGTCTGGCCCTTAGCTATCAGACTGTCTTCGCCGATCGCCTGGCCGTCCAGGCTCAGCTGAGCCAGACCGATCGCCGCCTGAGCACGCTGGTGGCTCAGCAGGCGGCAACGCCCGCCGAGGTGACCCTGCAACAGGACCTCAACATCTCGGCGCAGGACCTCATCCTGCAGCGCCGGACCGAGAGGGAAAACCTGCTGTCGCGCTACACCGCCGATTCCCAGCCGATCCGCGACATCGACGCACAGATCGCCCAGTTGGAAGACTATGTCGCCGAGGGCACGGCGGTGGGCCCCAAGGAGGTGCGTATCGGTCCCAATCCGGTTTGGCTGGAGCTGGAAACCAATCGCATCAATACCCAAGCCGAGAGGGATTCTCTTGCTGCGCGACTGGCCGTGCTGGACCGGCAGTTGGCCGAGATCCTCGCGCGGCAGACGCGGATGACCCAGCTGGAATCCTCGAACGCCACCCTGTCCGGCAACCGCGAGGTGCTGACGACCAGTGTGCGCGAGTTTCAGCAGCGGGAGACCCAGAGCCGGGCCGACAACGAACTGGTCAGAGCCGGTGCCGACAACGTCACGGTCATTGAGCGGGCCGTGCCGCCCTCCGACGGCAAGAGCATGAAGGTGCCTCTGCTGGCCGCCGTCTTCCTGTTCGCAGGGTTCACGGCCCTGTGCGTCGGACTTCTGCGCGTCTTCACGCGTCGGGGATTTCCGACGCCGGCCTCGGCGGGACGGACCCTTGGCCTGCCGGTACTCGCCGTTGCGCCGATGAAGGCCCGATGAGCCGTTGCCCCGGCATGGTAGCGTAGGGGCCACCTGAGTTGCGCGTACCGATTCGATGATCGATCTGACGTCCGAAATGGCTGGCCTCTGGGCGGCACTGGGACCCGCGCCGGGCCATCGCGGTCGCGTGATCCAAATCGCGGCGGCCGGGACGGGCGAGGGCGTCTCCACCGTGGCCCGCGAGTACGCCCGTCTTGCGGCCGTGCGCGCCCGCCGTCCGGTCTGGCTGATCGACGGAGATTTGGCGCAACAGGGACAGCTGGAAGCCGTTGCCGCTGCGCCGGAACGCTTCGGTCAGGTCGGAGCCGCTGCCCAGGCATCGCCTGATGGATCATGCTTCTATGAAATCAGTCCGCGTCTTGTGGGCCGGGACGGAAAGCCTGTGGCGGCTGTCCGCCTGCTTTCGGCACGGCCGTGCCTCGGCGGTCGGCTGTGGGTCACGCGGTTTGCGACCGAGAGCCTGCGGTCGGGCCAAAGGGCCGAGGCGATCGCCGATGCCCGCTATTGGGATGCGCTGCGGGCCCACGCGGACTGCGTTGTCATCGATGCGCCGGCGGCCGACCGCAATGATCTGGCCATAACCCTGGCCCCCTATGTCGATGCGACAGTCCTGGTGGTGGCGGGCGAGGAATCGGCCGTTGGCGAACCGGCGGCTCTGCGCGACGAGATCGAGGCTGTGGGCGGCCGGATTGCTGGCCTCGTCATGAACCGCTCGACCTATCGGCCACCCGGCTTCCTGAAGCGGTTCGGCGTTTAGGCCGCCTGAACGCGGTCCAGGCGCGCGATCTCGTTTGATCCATAGAAATGGGGTTCGAACCCCTTCATCCAGAGCACCTTGCCGATGCCACGCGCGGCGCGGTCGAGGGCCTCGGCCCGGCGCGGATGGTTGATCGCCATGAGGCCCACCGCGATCAGACCCCAGGTCACGCTCTGGGCCAGCCCGATCGCCATCCATCGCAACAACCCCGGCCAGTTTCCGGCAGCGGCTGCCGTCTGGCTGGGGCCCTGGCCATAGGCGAAGGCCCGGGTGAGGGCGTATTTCAGCGTCGCGCGATGGGCCGGGGCATATTCCTCCACCCAGGCCTCCGCGGCCCAGCCGAATCGCCCCCCCCGGGCCGACAGGGCAGCGAACAGGGCGTCGTCCTCGCCCCCTGCGTGGTCCGCACGGGTGTCGAACGGAGCCGGGCCGGGCAGGGCGGTGGCCCGGACCATCAGGGAGTTGCCGCATCCGAAGGGGTCGTCGATCAGGCCCGTCTTGCGCGGGCCTTCCCGACCGAAGAACCGTTCCAGATAGGCACGAGTCCAACCCGTGGCTTCGGGCACTCTGCCGGTGATCGGTCCGAACACCACATCGGCCCTGGTCAAAGCCTGCGCCTCCAGCAAGGCCGCCAGCCAGCCTGGCGAGGCGGCTTCGTCGTCGTCCAGAAAGGCGATCAGCGGGGCGTTGGTCGCGGCCAGTCCGGCGTTTCGAGCCGTCGCCACACCGGGACGCGGGGCATGGCAATAGATCAGAGGGACGGGGCACGCGCTGGACAGGGCCTCGACGCCGGTCCTAGCCGATCCGGCCGGGTCATTGTCGACCACCACGATCTCGCGAAACGTCCCTTGCACGCCCTCCTGCGCGAACAGCGACCGCAGCGCACGCTCCAGATCCGCCGGCCGCCGCAGCGTGGGGACGATGACGGCGACGTCGGCCATCACACGGCCTCGGCATAGAGGGCGGCGCGATAGAGCCGCAGCGAAAAGGCCCGTGCGGCGACCGGCAGCCAGTCGAAACCCGCCGCACGCCGCATCAGCGGACGGACGCGATCCAGGCCCGGCAACCGCTTCAGCATCCGTGCCACGCGATAGCTGGGATAGGCGGCGATGATGTCCGGATGCCGCCCCACGACGCGGGCGAAGTTCGGTGCCGACTGCTCATATTTGCACGCCAGGGCCTCGACCGTGTCCAGCCCCATGTGCGTGGCGGGATTGTCCAGGTGAACGACGGTGAACCGGCGCGACACACGCATCGCCCACTCCACATCTTCCCAGCCCCAGCCCGTGAAGGCCGCGTCGAAGGCTTCGGCCTCGAACACATCGCGCCGGACCAGCAGGTTGGATGTGTAGACGTATTTCTCCGGCTGCCGGGCCCGGTCCATATACGGGACGCACTCGGACTTGGTGGCCATGGCGCGATGGACCTGGAATTTCCGGTCGTCCGGGGCTTGCAGCAGCGAGAAACCGCCGAAGGCCACGGCCGGATCCTCCCGCGCCGTCAGGTCTGCCCAGGCCTTCAGGAACCGGCGATGATCGGGGCGCATGTCGCTGTCAAGGAACAGATAGCTGCCGCCGCGCGCCGCCTTGGCCAGGCGATTGCGGCCCTTGGACCGCCCCTCATTCTTGGCCAGGGTGATCAGGCGGACGGGCAGGGCCATGCCCCGGATTTGCGTACGCAGACGCTCGGTCAGAACGGCATCGCCCGTGCCGTCGTCCATCAGGACCACCTCGACCGCGCCCGAGACTGAGGCAGCTTCCTCGTCCAGCAGCGTCAGCAGATCGGAAGGGTCGTCCCGCAGGAAGGGGATCAGCACTGACACGGCGGGGCGGGCGCGCTTCCAGGCGGCATTGTCGGTCAGGACAGGGCGGCTCATGCGGGGACACTCCGGGCGCGGGCATGGGAGATCAGCCGCAGGGCTACGTCCCGCACCCCGGCTGCATTCAGGACGATGGCGATGCACGCAAAGACGACGCCCCCGACCGTGGCGTCCAGCATCAGCTCAAGAATACCGCCCAGCGGCGGCAGGCGGCTGACGACCAAAGCCATGACGACTGACGCGATCCCGCAGCGGATCAGGGCATCCCACGGAATGGGCAGGACCAGAACCCTTCGCCCCAGCAGGATGAAGGCGATCAGACCCAGGCCATAGCTAATCGCCGTGGCCATGGCCGCCCCCTGAAGCCCGAGGCGCGGGATCAGCAACAGGTTCAGCGCGACGTTTGACAACGCCGGAATGGCCATAGCGACCAGCAGACGCTCGGTGCGCCGTCCGAGGGTAAAGGCCTGGCCGAAATAATAAGCGTTCAGACCCGCCATCAGAGCACTGACGGCGATCCACGGTGTGATGGCGGCAGCTGCGACCCGCAGGTCTTCTCCGATCAACACCTCGGCCAGGGGGCGCGCGACCAGGGCCACGCCCACGGCCGCCGGCAGGCCAATCAGCATGAAGGTCTCGCCCTGTTCTCGGGCGGCGTCACGCAGCCGAGCCGGGCCGCCATGCTCCAGCGCCATCACCAGGGCCGGTCCACCCGCCGCACCCAGCCAGATGAAAAGGACGTCCAGGGTCCGGTTCGCGATGGAATAGGCCGCATGATAGGCCCCGACCGAAGCCTCATCCAGGAACAGCGCCAGCAGCAGGCGGTCCGTCGACGTCAGGACCAATGTGAGCGCTAGCGACGCAGCGATCGGGAAGCCATACCAGGCATAGGACTTCAGCCGCCCGGGATCGATCCGTCCGCCGCGCGCAAACGCTAGCTCGCCGCGCAGGGTGAAGGGCAGGGCCAGAAGCGGTGCGATCCCCAGGCCCAGCAAGGGGGCAGCGCCGCCGGCTCCGGCGAAGGCGAACCCGATGCCGAGCGCAAGACCAGCAGCCGTCGTTCCCATATCCAGATTGGCGGCCTTTCGTACCTCGCCAGCCGCGCGATACCGCTCCTGGACCAGTCGCGCGATGCACCGGGCGGGCACGCCGAACAGGCCCGCTGCGATGGCCGCCTTGAACAGAGCGTCCATGGGCCAGAACCAGAGGGCGAGGGCGGCGACGGGAACGAAAATCAGGCTCAGGCCGAATACGGCCCGATACAGACTGGCAAACATTGCGGCTGTGTCGGCGGGATTTCGCGATTCTACGGCCCAGAAACGAGCCATGGCCGCTTCCATCCAGGTGAATATCGCCACGTGCGCCAGGCTGAACACGGAGAAGGCGATCGCATAGCGACCGAACTCTGCGGGGCTGAGCAGGCGGGTGAAGATGACGATGGCCAGGAAACCGACCACGCCCTGCACGATGTTGGCCGGCAGATAGCCCCAGACGCCACGCCAGAACATCAGCGAACCGCCGCGCGATCACCGAGCAAGACAGGCACCGTCACCGCCATGACCCAAAGGTCCAGCCACAGAGACTGCCGCTCGACATACTCGACGTCCAGGCGGACGCGGCGACGGACGTCTTGCGCAGAGTGCAGCGGACCGCGCGAGCCATGAATGGCGGCCCAGCCGGTCATGCCGGGCTTGATCCGGTGGCGTTGGGCATACTCGGCCACCAGCCTCGAAGATTCGATCTGTCCGGTCTTCATGCCGACGGCGTGGGGCCGCGGCCCGACCAGGGACATTTCGCCGGTGACGACGTTCAGCAGCTGGGGTAGCTCATCCAGACTGGTGGAGCGCAGAACCTTGCCGATCCGCGTGATCCGGTCGTCGTCGTGGGTGACCTGGCGAGACGCCGTGGCGTCGGCGGTCTCATGGCGCATGGTACGGAATTTCCACACCACGATCTCTTCCTGATTGAAGCCGTGACGACGCTGGCGGAAGAAGATCGGACCGGGGCTGTCCAGTTTCACGGCAAGCGCGATCAGGGCCATGACCGGCGACAGGGCGATCAGGGCCACCGAGCCCATTATCAGGTCCTGGATACGCTTGTTGAACGCCCGCCGATCCGCATCGAACGGCCCCTCCAGCGCGGCCAAAGGCGCGCGGGCGAGACGATCCAGGGCGCTGGCCTGTTCTTCGGCGCCTTCCGGATCGACCAGCAGGGTCACTTCATTAGGCAGGGCGGTCAGCCGCCGCGACAGGTCCCGCAATCTCGCCTCAGCCTTGGGATCGATGGCCAGGACGACGCGATCTACGAAGGGTGTCATTGGATGGGTCAGCAGGTCTTCTGCCGTACCCAGCACCGGCACACCCTCGATCGCCGTCGGGGACCGGGCCAGCCGATCGTCGAATATGCCTAGCACATTGATGTCACGGCGTTTCAGCGCCGCGCGGATCAGAGCCTCTGCGTGCCTCGTCGCGCCGACCAGGACGATGTTCGGCGTCAAGGCTCCCGACCGACGCCACCGTCCCACAATGTCGCTCCAGGCGATATGCAGCCCATAGAGGGTGATCAGCACCAGCCCCGTCCAGATGACATAGGCCGACCATGTCGCCTGGGGTCCCCGCAGCATCCAGCCGATCAGAGTAGTCACTCCCCCGGAAGCGGCCATGACGCCCGCCACCGCGATCAGATGCATCACACCGCCCTGACCCTTGGCGAATCGATAGAGACCCAACGACCGCAACAGCGCCAAGGTCAGTGCGGCGCCCGCGAACAGGGGCAGAACCAGCGAAAGCTCCGCCGAAGGCAGCCCCTGAGGCGAGATCGCCCATGCACACAACAGTGTCACGGCGGTCACGGCCAGAACATCGATGGCTCTGAAATAGTGCGGCGCGAGACGCGAGGCGTGCCGTTGTCGTGCGTTCAGCCAGACTTCTGGTCGAAAAGGGCCCCGTCGTGCCATGCCGTCCGGCGACGCCTTCGCGGCACTGGCGGCCAGAGCCTGCAGCCCGGTAACGCCGAGTGGCTCCGCCGACGGGCCACGCCCGGGCGAAGAGGATGGCAGGGCAAGGTTGACGGCTTCGGACATTGGGCATCGCGCTGGGACCGGAAGAGCCGATCCTGCACAGGGCAGGTCTATGTCGCGTTAACGGGTGAGATTTTCACAACCGCGCCAGCAGCCGGTTGCGCCCCGTCTCAGCCTCCGCTATCGACGGCCCCTGCTGGAGACGTGGCCGAGTGGCTTAAGGCAACGGTTTGCTAAATCGTCGTACCCTGTAAGGGGTACCCAGGGTTCGAATCCCTGCGTCTCCGCCACCATCTCACTGATCGGTCGGACTGATCCCGGTGAAAGCGCGTCCGATTTTCGGATCGCTGTCATTATAGCCGCTCCGTCCAAGCCGATATCCGTGTCGCAAGCTCCATCGGCATCCACCCGTTGGGGAACGCGATATGCATTCAGTGAAAATCTCGGGAGCCCGGTAATACGCGTAGGTTTCTCGGATGCTGCGGATGAACGAACTCGTCCGCGCCAGAAAGCTGGATCGCCGTTTCATGATCGGATGACAGGCGGTTCAGTTCGGGGGACCGGTCAAACAGCCGCTGAGCCATCAGGTGCACGACACCCTCCGCGCTTTTCTCGACCGTACCTTCGACGCCCAGCAGCCTTGCGCTCATGACGATGCGGCGGTGCGCTTCGAATATGGGAACCCATAGAACCAGATTTGTGATGCCCGTCTCGTCCTCAAGGGTGATGAAAATGGCCCTGCCATTGCCGGGCCGCTGACGAACCAGGACCACGCCCGCCGTGCGGACGCGGCTACCTGATCGCTTGGCCTCGACTTCGGCGCAGGTCATCAGGCCTTCGGCTGTGAATACCGGCCTCAGGATCGCCATGGGATGTGCCTTTAGCGAAAGGCGGGTGGTCTGATAGTCGGCGGCGACGTGCTCCCTCAACGGCATCCGAGGCAGGTTGGCGTCCGGCTCCTCACCCAGCTCGCGTGTGGCTGCGGCGGCGAATAGCGGCAGGGCGTCGTCGTCGGGCAGGCGGCGCGCTTCCCAGAGAGCCTCGCGTCGGTCCAGGCCCAGCGAGCGGAAGGCGTCGGCGTCGGCCAGCTTGCGGATCGCTGCAACCGGCAGGCGTGCGCGGCGCATCAGGCCCTCGATGCTGTCGAACGGCCGTACGCGCGCCAGGACGATGTCATCGGCCCACACCTCCCTGAATCCGTCGATCTGGCGCATGCCAAGGCGCAGGGCCAGTTGGCCTCGCAACCGTTCCAAAATGTTGTCCCAACCGGAGTGATTGACGTCGATGGGGAGGGCCTCGACTCCATGCTCCTGAGCATCCCGCACAATCTGAGCCGGGGCGTAAAATCCCATGGGCTGGCTGTTCAGCAGGGCGCAGGCGAAGGCCGCCGGATGCCGGCATTTGATGTAGCTGGACACATAGACCAACCGGGCGAAACTGGCGGCGTGGCTCTCTGGGAAGCCATAGGAGCCGAAACCCTTGATCTGGTCGAAGCAACGCTGGGCGAAGTCGGGGTCATAGCCGCGCTCGATCATGCGGCCGACCATGCGGTCTTCATAGGTGTGCAGTGTGCCGTCACCCCTGAAGGTGCCCATCGCCTTCCTGAGGCCGTTCGCCTCCTTGTCGGTGAACTCGGCGGCAACCATGGCGACTTTCATCGCCTGCTCCTGGAACAAAGGCACACCCAGGGTGCGGTCCAAAACCTTTTTCAGCTCGTCCGGGTCATAGGGCGGCTTGGGACTGGCGTAGACGACTGGCTCCAGACCACCTCTGCGGCGCAGGTAGGGGTGAACCATGTCCCCTTGGATAGGGCCAGGCCGGACGATCGCCACCTGGATGACGAGGTCATAGAAGCGCCGCGGCCGGAGGCGCGGAAGCATGTTGATCTGCGCCCGGCTCTCGACCTGAAACACTCCGATGGAGTCTCCCCGGCAAAGCATGTCGAAAACGTCCGTCTGCTCGCCGGGGACCGTTGCCAGGTCATGATCGACTCCTTCATGGATCTGCATCAAGTCCAGCGCCTTGCGGATGCAGGTCAGCATGCCGAGCGCGAGGATATCGACCTTCATCAGGCCCAGTTCGTCGACGTCGTCCTTGTCCCATTCGATGAATGTGCGCTCAGCCATGGCCGCATTGCCGATGGGGACCAGTTCATCCAGCCGCCCGCGCGTCAGAATGAAGCCGCCGACGTGCTGGCTGAGGTGGCGCGGAAAGCCCATGATCCGGCTCGCCATGTCCACGGCCCTGCGGATCATCGGATTGGCCGGATCGAGACCCGCCTCCTCGATGCGTGCATCAGGGATGTCAGCGCCCCAGCTGCCCCACTGGGAGGAAGCCAACCGCGAGGTGATGTCCTCGGTCAGACCCAGCGCCTTGCCGACGTCGCGAATGGCACTGCGGGGGCGATAGCGGATGACCGTGGCGACGATACCTGCCCGCTCGCGGCCATAGCGCCCGTAGATATACTGGATGATCTCCTCACGCCGCTCGTGCTCGAAATCGACATCGATATCCGGTGGTTCGTTGCGGTCCGCCGACATGAACCGCTCGAACAGCAGGTCGTGAGACGCGGGATCGACACTGGTGATGCCCAAAACGTAGCATATGGCCGAGTTGGCGGCTGATCCTCGCCCCTGACAAAGGATGCCCCGGTTCTCAGCCTCTCTGACGATGTCGTGGATGGTCAGGAAGTAGGGGGCCAGATCGCGGGCACCGACATAGGCCAGCTCCTTGTCGAGGGTCGTCCTGACCTTGACCGGCGTTCCTTCCGGGTATCGAACCTGCAAGCCTCGATCCACCAGCTCGCTTAGCCAGTCCTGTGGTGTGCGGCCGGGCGGAATAGGCTCCTCGGGGTATTCGTAGCGCAGTTGAGCCAGGTCGAAGATCGGGCGCTTCAGAAACTCCAGCGTCTCGGCAATGGTCTCGGGCGCATTGGCGAACAGGCGTGCCATCTCATTGGGCGGCTTGAGCCACCGCTCGCCGTTGGCCAGCAGCCGACGACCGGCCTTGTCAAGGGTCACGCCTTCGCGGATGCAGGTCAGGACGTGCTGCAGGTCGCGCTCGCCAGCATCGTGATAGAGCACGTCGTTTGTGGCGATAAGCGGCGTACCTACTTCGGACGAAAGGGCCCTGAGTTGCACTAGACGTCGCTGATCGTCTCCATGGCGGTGCATGGCTGCTCCCAGCCAGACGGCGCCGGGTCGGGCTTCATTCAGGCGTTCAAGCCACGGTCGCAAGGTTTCAGTCCTGCGATCCGGAGCCAGGATGAGCATCAGGCCCTCGGGGTCCGACAGCAGGTCATCGAAATGCAGAAGGCAATCGCCCTTCTTTGCCCTTCGGCTCCCCAAGGTCAGAAGTCGGGTAAGCCGACCCCAGCCAATGCGGTCCTCCGGATAGGCCACAACATCCGGGGCGCCATCCTCGAACACCAGCCGGGTGCCCGTCAGGAGCCGAAAAGCCAGGGCGCGCTCCTTGACCAGATCGGACAGGGCCGGATTGTTTTGCGGATCATCAAGCCAGGTGACTTCGCCAGGTGAGCCCCCGTCGCGCAGTTTCTCCGGCGGCGACCAGCCATCCTCACGCAGGCGTTTGAGGGCTGACCAGGCCCGGACCACACCCGCGACTGTATTGCGATCCGCTAATCCTAGCCCAGCATGCCCCCTCACGATCGAGGTCAAAACCAGAGTCTTGGGATGTGATGCACCGCGCAGGAATGAGAAATTGCTGCCGGCAATCAATTCGGCAAACGCGGGCGTCTTCACGGGAACAGGCCGTGCAAATACCAGCGCGGCGGCGGTTCCTCGCCGAACCGGCCAGCCCGGAACACCCAAAAGCGGCGACCTTCGGCATCCTCCACACGATAGTAGTCGCGCACCCGCTCGCGCCGCCGCCACCATTCCCCCTCGATACGTTCCGGGCCTTCCGAACTCACTACCCGGTGGTCAACCCGACGCCACCGGAACCGGGCCGGTGGGCTGTCAGGGGCCAGCGCGATGGCTTCGATTGGCTGCGGGGGGTTGAAGATTCTGAGAGGTCTGACGGGCGTAGGCTCGGCCACGTTGCAGACCTTGTCAGGTTTGCTGACCAAAGCCTGTGACGCCGGTCGCCACCGGGTGGCGCGTTCAGGCAGATGGGAGTCCACCGCCTCGATCCGCAACACACAGCCTTCACCCAGTCTTGCGGCCAGACGGTCCGTGAGATCGCCCAGGGCCTTGCTGCGCGATGGCTGCTGATCGAAAGCCGTCTGCTCGGCGGCAAGAGGTTCACTCCGAACCACCTCGAGACGCAGGTGGTCGAAGCCGAAGCCCGGATCGAGCGCATTGCCCGCCGAGGCCATCTTTTCCTTAAACAGGCGGGCGATCATCAGCGGGTCGCGGGTCGCCCTGGCAGAGCGGACCTCTAGCCAACGAACACCGTCGTCGACACGGAACAGACGAAGCCCGAGCACCCGCGCACCCAGGCCGGATCGCTCCAGCAGGGCGCAGGCATCAGTCAGAAGATCGCGCAGCACGGTTTCGACGTGGGCGTCCTCCGTAATGGGCTCCAGCAGCACCCGGTCCGATGTGATGGCCGCTGGGGGTCGGTGGGGCGTAATCCGGGCGTCTTCAAACTCAAGCAGCCAATCCAGTCGCGTCGGAAGCGCTGCGCCGAACCGCGCCGCAAGCGAGGCCCTGGGTCGTTTTTCCACCTCGCCGATGGTCTTCAAACCCGCGCGTCTCAGAGCCTGAATGTCATGGTCCGGGATTTCCAGCGCCGCAACCGGCAGTGCGCGGATCGCACGCCTTGCCGTGTCCGAAGTGAACATCCCGCCGCGACCGAACCGGCAGAGCGTTCGGGCTGACTGAGGCGTGCCGGCCAATGCCAGTTTTGTTGTCAGCCCAAGGCGAATGGTTCTGGCTCTCACAGCCCGGCCCAGTTCCAGCTCGCCTCCAAACAGATGGCCGCAGCCGGTCACATCCAGAATGAGGCCATGGGGCGCGTCCAACGCGGCCATGGGGGTGAACCGCCCGAAGTCGTCCAGCAAACGAGCCAGCAGCCGGGCATCAGCGTCTGGCTCATAGGCTTCAGCCCTGAGCTCAGGAAGACGTGCGCGAGCGTCAGCCAGGGTCATGCCAGGAGAGAGCCCCTGCGCCAGGGCGTTGGGGTCCACGGCCGCAAGCCTGAGCGCGCCGCCGACCTTGTCGATGAGGACAAGCGGAGCGTCAGGCGGCCCTTCGACCGGCATGATCCGCGCCATTCGCTCGGTCGGCAGGAAGGGAAACCAGACCGCGAGGTAGCGGCGGTGGAACGAAGGTTCGCGCCTCACGATCCCACTCCACAGTCCACTGACCCAAAGGCGCGCCGGAGCGAGCACGCAGCAGTTCGACCGCTAGAGCGGACAGACCGGGAGCCCGAGCTTCCTGGGGCGTGGACGGGACCGCGCGAACCCTCCACCGGGTCTCGGCGGCACTGGGCGCGGGACGGGCCGCCGCCCGCACGAAAAAACCTGTGCTGCGGCCTCTCGCGGCAGCCAAGGTCAGGCGCCGGCTCGCAGTCAGTGTAAAGGCGGGGCCATCCCCCCATGCACTCAGCAAAACGGTGTCCGCCGCACCGCTGGCCAGGGCTTCTTCACCTGCCGACAAAAGATGAGCATTGTCCCTGACCGTGACCAGGACAAGGGACCGGGTTTCCAGCCCCCAGTCCTCGACGCCAGGGCCATAGGGCAAGCCAACCTCTGAAAAGGCGCGTGTTTGCATTACCCAGACCAGACTCTTCGGTTCGGATCGCAGCACTAGACCCAGGGCGAACCCATCCGCTGCCTGCGACTGTCCTGTCTCCGTGGCAAAAACCTCATGGATCACCTCCCTGCGGAGGCCCCCACCAAGATGATGGTCTAACTCGGTCATGCCTGTCGAAAACACGCCCGGACATGAGGCGTTGTCGTGGCGGTCTAGGCCTCTCACGAGAGTTTTGACCTCATCAATGTCGGTTCGAGCGTTCTGCATTTGTTCTCATATCCGCTCCAACCTCAGGCCAGAGTCAAGCCCGGTTTTTTGCAGAGCGGTGCTCACACGCGGCGTTAAGGCCTATGTGTTGATGCGAGAGGACGACAATCCCGCACGATGCGCCAAGATCATAAAGAAGGCCTAGCTTGTCACCGCATGCAAACGTGACCCTCCGCAAGGCCGAAAGTCCGATACAGGCGGACTGCGCCTCTGCCAGATTCCCTGACGGGCCCGCGACCCGTTCGCCGTCTATGATGCGTCCGTGACCGCATAGACCATCACGCCGGTGGCGATGGCGAGGTTCAGACTGTCGGCGCGGCCCCGCATGGGAATCTTGACGTTTACGTCACAGGCGGCGGCCAGGGTATCGGTCAGGCCCGCCTGCTCATTCCCCATCAGGATCAGCGCGGGCGACTGGATCGAGGCCTCGCGATATCCGACGCTCGCGTCCAGGCGAGTGCCGACCACGCTGCCCGGCCAGCCTTGGCGCCAGGCGAGGAATTCAGCAGGCGTTGCGCGCACGATGGCCACGGCAAAGACGGACCCCATCGTCGCCCGTACGGCCTCGACGGAATACGGATCGACGCAGTCTCCGATCAGGATCACCCCGCCACAGCCGGCCGCATCCGCCGTGCGGATGATAGTGCCCAGGTTGCCGGGGTCGCGTACCTTTTCCAGCGCCACCCAGGCCGGAGCACTGGAGGGCTGAACACTGGTCAGGGGTGTGTAGACTTGATCAAACACACCCAGAACCGTCTGCGGATTGTCGCGTCGGCTAATCTTTTCCAGGATCGGGTGGGTGACGGTCACCACCTCGCTCCCGTCCCGAAGTGTCGCTTCAATCGCTCGATCCAGGATGACGTGGGGCCGCGCCTCCAGACCCACCATCAGCAGCTTGGGGCTGCGACCCTGATCAAGTGCCTCGCCGATGAATTTCAAACCCTCGGCCAGGAAACGGCCCGTGGTCTCGCGTTCCTTGCGCATGTGCAGGGCGCGCACGGCCTTGACCGTGTCGTTGGTCAGCGAGGTGATCACGCGCTCGCTCACTTGGCGCTCCAACGCGAGAAGAACGACAGGCCGATCGAGCGACCATCGGGGCCGTCTTCGGCCAGTGCCAGCTCGCCCCAGTCGATGCGCCCGCCACGGTCCTGCATGGCATCGGCCGTCATATGGGCCAGCGACAGGCCGGAAACGCGCGCGGCATAGGCGTTCAGCAGCAGGAACGAGGCATCGTCTCCTAACAGGGCAGCGCAATCCCGAACCAGGCCCGGCAGGTCCTCGAACAGTCGCCAGACCTCTCCGGTCGGCCCCCGTCCATATTTGGGCGGGTCCAGGATGATCCCATGATATTTCGCGCCCCGGCGGACTTCGCGGGCCACATATTTGCGGGCGTCCTCGACGATCCAGCGGATCGGCTTTTCGGACAGCCCCGAAAGCTCCGCGTTCTCGCGGGCCCAGTTGACGGACTTCTTGGACGCATCGACGTGGGTGACCTCGGCCCCCGCCGCCGCGCAGGCGAGGGACGCGACGCCGGTATAGCCGAACAGGTTCAGGATGCGCGGCTTGCGCAGCGATCGCACCCTCGTGTCCAGCCAGGCCCAGTTCGCCGCCTGTTCGGGAAAGAAGGCCAGATGGCGGAAGGGCGTGAACCGGCTGGTGAACCGTACGTCCTTCCAAGCCAGGGGGAAGGTGTCGATCGGGCCCTTTGCGAACCGCCACCGACCGGCCTCATCTTCATCTTCTGGATCGAAAACGGCATCCGCCGACGCGAAGGCGGAGGCATCGCGGGGAGTCCAGAAGCACTGCGGCTCTGGCCGCACCACGGTGTATCGTCCGTACCGCTCCAGTTTTCGGCCATCCCCCGAATCCAGCAGGGCGTAATCGGGCCAACTGCGGGTGATCAGGGTTTCGGGCACGGGAGACAGGACGGGAGCCATGCGGCGCTGATAGGCGCTCATGCGGCCTTGCGTCCAGCGTCGAGCTCTCCCGAAGCTGATCCTTCTATGGGGTCTGGCACGACCGGATCCGCGCGGTGAGCGGTCTTGTCCCAGGCGAAGGGCTCTGTGACCAGTCGCCACGCAGCATGGACGAAGGCCAGACTGAGCAGGGCCCAATAGGCGGGGGACGCCGCCATGTCGCGAACGCCATAGGGAACGCCCGCCCGCCGCGCGCCGATCGCACCCGAAAGCCAGGCCGAAGCGGCTCCCAGGATCAGCACGCTCAGCGCGGCCAGAGGCGTGGCAGGCGCGATCTGCGCGTCAGTAGCCGTGATCAGGGCCACGATGACCCAGGCGAGGGACGGGCCGTGTGCCGCCGCCGCGATCAGCGAGGCCCCCAGGGTCGTGATCAGGGCCAAGATGCCTCTTGGTCCCAAGCCGACCGGATCGCGGGTGTGGACACCAAAGGTTTGCAGATAACCCTTCAGCCAGCGACAGCGCTGCGGAAGCCAGTGCTCGATGCCCCCGGGCGGGGTTTCGTATGTGGGGCGTTCGATGGCTCCCAACCGGTAGCCGTGCCGCCAGAGCCGGAAACCCAGGTCTGCATCCTCGGTGACGTTCCACGCGTCCCAGCCGCCCAGGTGTCGAAGGATATCGACGCGGAAGTGATTGCTGGTGCCCCCGAGCGGGAAGGGCAGGCCGAGGCGAACCATGCCCGGAATGACCACCTCGAACAGGGCCGCATATTCCACCGCGAACTGTCGGTCGAAGAAAGGAGAGGCATCGCTTCCGACATGTCGCCGGCGGATTCTCAAGGGGGCCTGCACACAGCCCAACTTGCCGCTCGCGTCCGAGGCGAACCGGGCTGCGGCCTCGCGCAGTTGCAACGGATCGGGATCGTCTTCCGCATCATAGACGCAGATGAGGTCGCCGGTCGCCCGGGCCAGGGCGTGATTGAGCGCGCGCGGCTTGGTTTGGGGCCTGCCAGGCGGCACGAGCAGGATATGCAGCCACGACGGTCGTTCGACGGTGAGGGCCGCCTGGATGGTGTCGTGGTCGTGGGCTTCCAGCGCCAGAAAACCTTGAAGCCGATCGTGGGGATAGTCGATCCGGGCCAGACGCTCGATCAGCTGCGGAATCACCTCCTGCTCGTCGTAGAGTGCCGCGACGACGGTATAGCGAGGCCATTGCGCAGGCGGCGGCGCAACGGGCGGTCGCTGCGCACTCAGCAGAACCAGGGCCAGTCGCCACAGGGCCCACAGCAGGAAGATCACGGGGATGGTCATTGCCAGCAAGCTCTGGGCCAGTGCGCTGTCCGTCCGCACGACCCACAGCATCGCGGCCACAATCATGACCACGGCAAGGGCCTGGCTCCACGTCGGTCCACGCATGACGGCGCTTTCAGCCCTCTCAGGGCCGGACACACTCAACGCCTTTTCTCGATCCGATTGATCGGATCCATCAGCCCCCGCCATGTCGAAGGGCTAGGCCACGCGGCAGCAGAGGGCAAGACATTGGCCTGAGACGACTAATGCCGTTAAGGGAGTGTACCCATTCGGAGTTACGGTTTGTCCGGCGTGTCGATCCAGCCTGTCCGCTCAGCGCGAAAGCCCAAAGGCGAAGGCCACGCGCGCCGTGCCGAGATATTGGCAGCCGCCGAACGCATCTTTGTGGACCATGGCTACGAAGGCGCCACGATCCGCAAGATCGCCGACGAAGTGGGTCTGTCCTCGACCGCGCTCTACATGCACTTCTCCGAAAAAAGTGAGATCCTGCATGAGATATGCAGCAATGCCTTCGCGGCCTTGACGGAAACCCATCGTGACATCCTGGCTGGCGATGCGCTTCCGGAGGTGCGGCTGCGGCTCATGCTGGATCGCTATGTGTCTTTCGGGTTCGAAAATCCCAATGCCTATCGATTGATCTATCTGACCCGCCCGATCGAGGCGCGCGACGGGGCACAGTCGGCGGCGCAGGAACTGGGCAGCGACCTGTTCCGATCGTTCGAGGCCGTGGTTTCCGAAGTTGCAGCTTCTGGACGCCTGAATGCTGAACCTCGTGCGGCGGCACAGGCGCTGTGGGCAGGGGCGCATGGCGTGGTGTCCCTGATGATCACCAAACCCTATTTCGACTGGGTCTCACGCGACGCACTGACACGCACGACACTGGACGCTCTGTTCGTCGGCCTGCTCAAACCGTGAAACGGTACGGACCGGTCGCTGCAGTAGCCATATTTCTGGTGATGGCGACACCGACCTACGCGCGTCCGCTCAGGGTCATGTCGCTGGATCAGTGCGCCGACCAGTATGTTCTGGCTCTGGTGCCCGAGGGCGAACTGGCCTTGTCGCCTCGCGCCGACGACCCTGATTCCTGGATGAGGGATGCCGCCGCCGGTCGCGCACGCATTCGCCCGACGCTGGAGGCTGCGGTCGGCTTTCAACCCGATGTCGTGGTGCGTTACTGGGGCGGCGAGCCGCGGCTGCTGGCCGCCCTCGAAGGACGAGGCGTGCGGGTGGTAACGATTCAGGACGCTACGGATCTGGATCAGGTCCGCGATGTCATTCGAACGGTGTCCGCGGGTCTGGAGCAACCTGAACGTGGCCGGGCCATGATCGCGCGCATGGACCGGCGGCTGGGCGGCATCGAGCCCCTGTCCAGAGGGCTTGCCCTCTATCTGACGGCGGGTGGTTTTACCGCAGGGCCCGGCACGCTGATCGGTGCGATCCTCGGTGCGGCTGGCTATGCCAATCTGGCGACAGCGCCCGGATTTTCGGCGGTCAGCGTCGAGCGGATCGCCCTGTTCCCGCCCACCCGTTTCGTGCTGGGCTTTTTCGATCAGATACGGGCCGATTGGCGAGGCCCCGGCCGTCACCCTGTCGTGCGCCGTGCGGCCCAAGGGCGAACGGCCGCGCGTCTTCCGGCTGCTGCGCTGAGCTGCCCTGCCTGGTTCGCCGCTGACGCGGCCGCGATCTTGGCCGACGCCCGATGAGGGGCGGGCGATCCAATGCACGGCTGATCCCGGTGCTGGCGCTCGCTATCCTGCTGGCTCTTGTCATTGCCGTGGCTGGCGGAGAGACGGCCCTCACCCTGTCTCAGTGGTCCCAGGCTTTCGCAGATCCGTTGTCCGGCCCCGCCGTGGTGCTGTGGCAGGTGCGCGCGCCCCGGGCCGTCTGCGCCCTGGTGGTCGGTGCCGCCCTCGGTCTGACCGGCGCGGTCATGCAGGGGCTGCTGCGTAATCCCCTGGCCGAGCCGGGCGTGCTCGGCGTATCGGCCACCGCAGCCCTGGCGGCAGCATCGGCGATCGTCCTGGGATTGGCCGTCGTCCCCGGTGCGGTCGAGATTTCGGCGCTGCTGGGCGCGGCGGGGGCAGGGGCCCTGCTGTTCCTGTTTGCCAGCCGAGTGCGATCGCCCGAAGCGCTGATCCTGTTCGGCGTTGCCCTGTCCAGTTTCGCAGGCGCCGCGACGGCCCTGATCTTCAATCTGTCCCCGTCGCCGATCGCTTCGGCCGAGGTGATGAGCTGGTTGCTGGGATCAGTTCAGAACCGCAGCTGGATCGATGTGGGCTGGATCGTTCCCTCGATGGTCCTTGCCGGATGGCTGGCGCACCTCTCCGCGCCGGGATTGCGTATGTTGGCGCTGGGCGACGAGACGGCAGCGACGTCAGGGCTATCGATGGGGCGTCTTCGGTTGCTGGCCCTGATGGCCTCGGTCGTCGCGGCCGGAGCGGCGGTGGCGGTCGCCGGCGTGATCGGCTTCGTCGGCCTGGCTGCGCCGCATCTGGTCCGCCCCCTGGTCAGAGGCGACCCCGGTCGATTGCTGGTCCCCTCAGCGATGGCGGGGGGATTGATCCTGGTGCTGGCCGACCTGCTGGCCCGGATCACCCCGACGGACCAGGAGCTGAAGCTGGGCGTCTTTACCGCCCTCGTCGGCGCGCCCTTGTTCGGTCTGATCGCTTGGCGCGCCGCACGGGAATGGCGGTCATGAGCCTGTTGTCGTTGCAGAACGTCTCGGCCCGGCTGGGGTCCCGAACTGTCCTGACAGACATCGATCTGACCGTCGAGGCTGGCGAGCTGGTCGCCCTTTGCGGACCTAACGGGGCGGGCAAGACCAGCGTCCTGCGCTCGGCCCTCGGCCTGTTGCCGATCAATAGGGGCGAGGTGAGGCTGGGTGACCATCCGCTGGCTGAGCTGAACCTGCGTCAGCGCGCCGAGCGGGCGGCCTATCTTCCGCAGGATCGTCATATCGCCTGGAACATGCCAGCGATCGAGATCGCCGCCCTGGGTGCGCCCTTCCTGTCGGCGGCGGAGGGCCTCGTTCGCGCGCGGGCGGCTCTGGATCAGGTCCAGGCCGGTGACCTGGCCGATCGCGGTGTCGCTGAGATGTCCGGGGGGGAGAGGGCGCGGGCGTTGCTTGCCAGGGCGCTGGTCGCCGATGCGCCGCTGCTGCTGGCTGACGAACCTGTGGCAGGACTGGATCCGGCGGCCCAGCTCCTGGTCATGGACAGGTTGCGAGCCGGTGCGACCGGCGGCAGCGGCGTGCTGGTCAGCCTGCATGACCTGACCCTGGCTGCACGGCATGCCGATCGGATCGTCGTCCTGGATGCCGGACGGGTGATCGCCGACGCACCGCCCATGGAAGCGCTCTCCCCGCCCATTCTAAAGTCGGTCTTCGGGATCGCCGGAGAATGGCTCCCCTCGGCTAGTGGTCTGGTTTTATCGATGCAGCCTTATTGCGAGTAATAGGGCACTGGACCGGCTGCGGCGCCGCGCGCCAGATCGTTCGACAGGGTGAGGGGGGCTGACCCTCCATTCAGCCGTGCGCGATAGACGGACATATTTTCCATCACCCGCATCATGTAGTTACGTGTCTCAGTGAAGGGCGCACATTCGATGAAGTCGATCGGATCGACCTGCGCCCCGCGCGGATCACCGCACCGGGCGATCCACTGGGGCGGACGCGCGGGCCCGGCATTGTAGCCGATGGTAGTCAGCAGCATGGAGCCACCGAACTGGCTCATCAGTTCGCCCAGGTGATAGCTGCCCAGGGTCATGTTGTAATCGGGATCCCACAGCCGTTCCGCCGAATAGGGCATGCCAAGACGACGCGCGACACCCGAGGCGGTCGACGGCAGAAACTGCATCATGCCCCGCGCATCTGCACTGGACCGAGCGCGGGGATCGAAGCTGGATTCCTGGCGCGTGATGGCCAGACTGAACTCGACCGGCGCGGCCCCCGCGACGACGGGGGGCAGGCGCAACGGATACTGCCGCTCGGGCAGGATCCAGCCGCGCTGACTGGCCGCCCTTCCGACCATCATCGATCCGAACTGATCACCATAGCCGCGCACCAGGTCCATCAGCTGGGCCAGATCGGTGATGCCGGGCAGATCGTCGTCCAGCTGATAGGCGAAGACCCGGAGCAGGCCCATTTCTCCGGCCTCGCCCACGATACGGGTCGCACGGACGCGCTCATCGCTTTCGAAGGCGACGACATCCGCCTGGGTGACCACCGGTTCGGGCGGCAGGGTCAGGGTCGTGATACCGGCCTTTTCCGCCGCCAGCTGGCCGTAGAAGGTCTGGATGTGGCGACTGCCAGCCAGATACAGGTCGCGTGCGCCAGCGGCATTGCCCTGAGCTTCCTCGACCCGCCCCAGCCAGTAGAAGGCGCGGCCCTGGGTGATGGGCGTCGACGATGACAGCCGTAGCGTCTCGAAATGCCCCCGCGCCCTTGCCGGATCGTTCAGCTTGGTCAGCGCGACCCAGCCGGCGAAGAACTCGGCATCGACCTTGCGCTCGCCGGATGGAAAGCCGTGACCGGCCATGGCGTCATAGGCGGCCTGCCAGTTGCCGACCTCCAGAGCATCGAGGAAATAGTTGCGGCGTTCTTCCCACAACGTCTTCTGCCCCTCGGCATGGGATGGCGCGGCGGGCAGAGCGGCCAACAGGGCAAAACCCTCCCGCTCACGGCCCGAGGCCCGCAGAATACGGACGCGCTCGGTCATCACAGCCGGGTTCATGGCCTGGCTGGGAGACAGCCCGGCGACGATCGCATCGGGACTGTAGGCCGTGCGAAGGCTGAAGACCGCCGCGGCCGCAGACTGGGCATCAGGAGATGCCAGTCCCACCATGGCGCGAGTCGCTGGCCCGTGCGGACCCAGCAGCAGCATGCCCAGGCGGGCGTCGTGATCCGCCGTGGTCAGGACCGGACCCCAGCGGGTCAGGAAACGGGTCTGCAAATCCGCATCGAACGACTGCGTCCGCCACCAGTCCCGCACAAGAACCTGAGCCTCGGCACCGCGTCCGCGCTGGTCCAGAGCTTCGGCCAGGGCCAGGGTGCCTTCGGTCGTGATAGGGGCGGTTCCGGCGAATAGCGTCAGGGCGGCATCCGGCCCGGCCATGGCCCGGTCCAGCGCCCGTTCGGTCGCCATGCGACGCGCCTCGGCACGCGGCCAGCCGCGGAAGGTCACATCCGCCGCCGCCAGTTCACTCCAGGTCATCTGTTCCGCCGCCGTGTCCAGCAGAGCCCATTCCACAAGCTTCCGGGCTGTCGGGTCGCCGATGCGAGACGCGATATCGCGCGCCCCGACGACGTCGCGGGCGCGGGCGGCGGTCAGTCCCTGGGCCAGCAACGCCCGATCCTGCTCGCTCAGCTGTCCATCCTGTGCCGATGCCACCACGGGAAGAGCTTGAATGTCGCGCACGAGTTCGGGATTGGGCGCGAGCACCGCGAGGGCGGCCGCGAGGGAAGTCACAAGCATCGTCTGTCCAAACCCCATATCAGCCGGTTGCGGCTTCGCGGCCGGCAACCTACCCTCTGTCGCTTCGTTTCAGGCGCCCGTCGCCGTCATCCCCACTCAAGGACCATCGTCCCCATGACCGCCCCCTTGTTCAAGGGCGTGATCACCGCTCTGATCACACCACTTCGTGACGGAAACGTGGACACGGCCGCATTCGAGCGCCTGCTGGAACGCCAGATCGCCGCTGGGGTTCACGGCGTGGTGCCGATGGGCACGACGGGCGAGAGCGCGACCTTGCACCCGCAAGAGCATCAGGCCGTGGTGGAACTGTGCGTTCGTATCGCAGCGGGCCGCGTTCGCGTGATCGCCGGTGCCGGGGCCTCCGCGACGGACAAGGCCATCGACATGGTCCGTCATGCCAAGGCCGTAGGTGCAGACGGGGCCCTGGTCGTGACACCCTATTACAACCGCCCGTCGCAGGAGGGGCTGGCCCTGCATTATGAGGCGATCGCCGAAGCGGTGCAGTTGCCGGTGCTGCTGTACAACGTGCCCGGCCGCACCGGGGTCGATTTGGGCAATGAGACGGTGGCCCGGCTGGCGGTCCATCCGAACATCGTAGGCATCAAGGACGCCACCGGCGACATGGCGAGGCCCAGCTGGATGCGGGCCCATATCGCGCATCAGTTCGACCTGATCTCGGGCGATGATGCGAGTTTCCTGGGATACCTGGCGCATGGTGGTCACGGCGTGATCTCGGTGACGTCGAATGTAGCGCCAGAGGGTATGGTCGCCCTCTACGATGCGGTCACCGCAGGCGATCTGGAGACGGCGCGGCTGTGGCAGGATCGGCTGATCGGCCTGCACCGTGCGCTGTTCCTGGACAATTCGCCGTCGCCGACGAAATACGCCCTGTCGAGCCTGGGACTATGTCTTGAAGAGGTCCGACTGCCGCTCGCGCCGACAGCCGCCGCCGTCCGGCCGCTGATCGATCGTTCCATGGCCGAAGCCGGTGTGGCCTGATGGCGACGACCGCTCCAAAAGCACGGACGATCGCAGAGAACCGCCGGGCTCGCTTCGACTATTTCCTCGAAGACAACGTCGAGGCGGGGCTCGTGCTGATGGGCACAGAGATCAAGGCCCTGCGCGATGGCCGGGCCAATATTGCTGAAAGCTATGCTGCGGTAGAGGGGCGTGAGATCGTCCTGATCAACGCCGATATCCCGCCCTACAAACAGGCGAACCGTTTCAATCACGAAGCGCGGCGGCCGCGCAAACTCCTGTTGCACAGGAAGCAGATCGACCGACTGATCGGTGCCGTTCAGCGTGACGGCCAGACCATCATTCCGGTGCGGCTGTATCTAAACGAATCCGGCAAGGCCAAGATCGAGATCGCCCTGGCCAAGGGCAAGAAGAACCACGACAAGCGCGAAGCGACGGCGGAGCGTGACTGGCAGCGGGACAAGGCCCGGCTGATGCGCGACAAGGGCTGAAAAATCAGCTGACCGGCTGGGCTTCCAGTACGCCGCCGGGCGCCGTCATCGCGAACTCCTGGCCATAGACCCCCAGGGACGGGCCGGCGAACCGGTCCATGGCGACCCCACCCGCCGCCAGGGCCAAGGCTCCAATCAGGGCAATGACCGCGACCTTGCGTTCGCCTGCCGAAAACACGTTGTTCGAGTTGCGCATGACAGCCTCCATCCGTCCGATCAACACGGACGAACTCAGGCGGTTCCGGGGGAATCGCGGGCGAAAATCTAGCCTCTGATTCGTGTGGCACGAGAGCCACGCTGCCCCCGGGCTCAGGCTTCGATCAGGACCCGCGCGCGTTCGAAGATCTCGCGGAACATCGCTGGCGTCAGACGGCCCGTGTTCGTGTTCAGGCGCGAGCAGTGATAGCTGTTCAGAAGGGTATAATCGCCGATCCGCGCCTCCACCCCATGGCCGGGCGGCGCCGCCGATGCCGGGAAACCCAGCGTCTTCAGCACATTGCGACGCGACACGTCGCCCAGGGTGACGATGACCTTCAGCCGGGGCAGGGCGGCGATCCGTGCGGTCAGAAACGGCCGACAGGTCGCCTCCTCTATGGGCAGCGGTTTGTTGCCGGGCGGGGCGCAGCGCACCGCATTGCTGACCATGCAGTCGATCAGTTTCAGGCTGTCGTCCGGTCGGGCCTCATAGGTTCCGCGTGCGAATCCCGTGGCCTTCAGCGTCTCGTAAAGCAGCACCCCGGCATGATCGCCGGTGAATGGGCGACCCGTCCGGTTCGCGCCTGTCCGGCCGGGGGCCAGGCCCGCGACCAGCAGGCGGGCATCGGCATCGCCGAACGAGGGTGCCGGGCCGTTGAACCAGTCCGGTTTCTGACGCGCATTCTCCGCGCGATAGGCCACCAGCCGGGGACACAGCGGACAATCGCGCGGCGGTTCGGGCGTCATGCCGGGCGCTCGACTTCAAAGCTGCGGGACGAAGACGGGGTGGGCGTCGTGCGCGGGCGACTGATGTCGGGCAGCAGGTCGTTCAACTCAACGAAGACGTCGGCCTGACGCCGCAGTTCGTCGGCGATCTGCGGCGGCTGTGTTCGGGTGGTCGAGATCACGGTGACCCGCACGCCCTTCGCCTGAACGGCCTGGACCAGCCGTCGAAAATCGCCGTCGCCCGAAAACAGCACCATATGGTCGACGTGGGCCGCGAACTCCAGCATGTCGACGGCCAGTTCGATGTCCATATTGCCCTTGGTCTTGGTATGACCCTGGGCATCGGTGAACCGCTTGACTGGCTTGGTCACCACGGTGAAGCCGTTGTAGTCCAGCCAGTCGACCAGCGGCTTCAGTGCCGAGAACTCTTCGCCCTCGATCACCGCCGTGTAATAGAAGGCGCGGACAAGGATGGCCTTCTGGCGAAAGGTGTCCAGCAGCTTCCGGAAGTCCAGATCGGCATTCAGGCTGCGGGCCGCAGAGTACAGATTGGCTCCATCGATAAACAGGGCGATCCGTTCCGTCGGGTGGAAATGCATGGCCAGTGATCCGTCAAATATTGAAGGCTCGATGCCGACCGATCGGGATTCGGACATCGATTTGAATCAGGCCGTCTTCGTCGCCCTCGGATGCAATGACAAGGGGCCTTGGCCCGATGCCCGTGCCTTGCTGGAAGCGGCGCTGGCGCGGTTTCGTCCGGAAGGCATCGATGTCATCGCCCGGTCCGGCTGGTGGTCTTCGGCCGCATGGCCCGATCCTTCCCAGCCGCCGTTCCTGAACGGCGTGGTCATGGTCCGCACCGAACATCACCCCTATGCCCTGATGCAGGCGCTGGGCCGGATCGAAGACGCCTTCGGTCGCCGTCGGTCGGTTCTGAACGCGCCCCGGACGCTGGATCTGGACCTAATCGCCTTCGGTCGGCTGGCTGGCGATCTGGACGGGCTGATCCTGCCCCATCCCCGCGCCGCGCAGCGGCGGTTCGTCATGGGCCCACTGGCGGAGATAGCGCCGGAATGGGTTCATCCCACAGAGGGCAAGGTCGCCCTGCAGATGGCAACAGCTGCTGAAATCGGCAGTGACGCAAGGCCGCAAACTTGACGGCGGTCCGTCTGCCCGCAATCTGGGTTCCCTCTCGGGACATGGATGGAGCCTCCAATGCTTTGGTCTCTGGTTGTGGCGAGCTTGTTGTTCCAAGAGCCCGTTCCGACATCAAGAATCGAGGGCAATGCCGGTTGGTCCATCGCAGATGCGCGTGTCCAATTTACTCCGGCCAGCCGCCTCAGAGCGATCGACCCCAGGAACAGTGCTCATTTTGGGATCGTCGATGTGATTGTGTCCTGCCTCATCGTCGACAACGGCCATCTGGCACAATGCAGGGTAGAAAGTGAGCCGCCGAACCGGGCCATGGGCCGCCAGGTCATTGCTAGCTTGAGGGACCTGCAGGTTTCTTTTCAGGAGGAAGGTCCGCAGCCTCAAGACACACTCTGGATCACCGTGCGGGTTGAAGGGACCCGGATCCATGACCGACAACGGCGGCGGTAAGTCATTCCTTCAGCCGCCGCATTGCACAATCGGCCCCAAGTCTGTAGTTTGCGCGGTTCTCCCCCCGACTTGAGGATTCCATGGCCCGCGTCACTGTCGAAGACTGCATCGAAAAGGTGCCGAACCGGTTCGGCCTCGTTCTGCTGGCGGGCAACCGCGCCCGTGCCATCGCCAACGGTGCCGCCCTGAATGTCGACCGGGACAATGACAAGAATCCTGTCGTGGCGCTGCGCGAACTGGCCGAGGACGCCGTCGTTCCCGACGAACTGCGCGAGACCATCATCACCAACCTGCAGCGTGTCGACGAACGCACCGAGGCCGAGGACGAGGCCGAGGTCGTTGCTCTGCTGGCCGAGCCGCAGCACATGAACATGGCTGAGGCCGAACTGATCCGCGCGTTGCAGAGCGACCGCGACGGCGGACAGGAGGAGCGGTACTGACGGCGGAACCCGCCAACGGTATCACAATCCTCCCGGCGCGGACCGACCCGCCCGCGCCGACCCCCAAGGCCGCCAATCGCAACGATCCTCTGCCCAAGAAGGCGCCGATCCTGCGTCAGTTCGAGCTGATCGAGGCGGTCAAGGCCTATGACCCCACCGCGGACGAGGCGTTGCTGAACCGCGCCTATGTCTATGCGATGAAGATGCATGGCTCGCAGTTGCGGGCGTCGGGCGACCCCTATTTTGCCCACCCGATTCAGGTTGCGGGCATCCTGACCGATTATCGGCTGGATACGGCCTCGATCGTGACGGCCCTTTTGCACGACGTGGTTGAGGATACCTCTGCCACCCGCGACGACATCGCCGCAATGTTCGGTGAGGAGATCGCCGTCCTCGTCGAGGGTGTAACCAAACTCAGCCGGCTGGAGCTTCAGGCCGAACACACGCGCCAGGCCGAGAACCTGCGCAAATTCATCCTGGCCATCTCCAAGGACGTGCGCGTCCTGCTGGTCAAGCTGGCCGACCGCCTGCACAACATGCGGACCCTGCAATACGTCAAGCCTGAGAAGCGCGAACGCATCAGCCGCGAGACGCTGGAGGTCTATGCCCCGCTGGGTCGCTCCATCGGCATCCACTCGATCGCCTCGGAGCTGGAAGAGCTGGCGTTCGAGCATCTGAACCCCACGGCCCGTACCGCCATCGAACGTCGCCTTGAAGCGCTGAAGCTGGAACACGGCCGCCAGATGGACACGGTCGCCCGTGAGGTCGAGCGTACTCTGTCGGAAGCCGGGGTGCAGGCGCGCGTTTTCGGTCGTCAGAAGACACCCTATTCCATCTGGCGCAAGTTGCAGCGCAAGTCCGTCGGGTTCTCGTCCCTGTCGGACATCTATGGCTTTCGCGTCCTGGTTCAGGCCGAGGACGATTGCTACCGCGCTCTGGGGGTCATCCACCGGGCGTGGCCAATGGTACCGGAGCGTTTCAAGGATTTCATCTCGACCCCAAAGTCCAACAACTACCGCTCACTGCATACGACGGTTGTCGGACCGTCCGGCCTTAGGGTCGAGATGCAGATCCGTACTGAGGCGATGGATCGTGTGGCCGAGGACGGGGTGGCGGCGCATTGGCGCTACAAAAATGAATCCTACGGCTTCGACCGCGCGGCGATGAAGGCCGATGGTGGGCGCGATCCCCTGCAGAACCTGCGCCATCTGGTCCAGGTGATCGAGAACGGGGAGGGTGGCGACGATTGGGTCGAGCATGCCAAGCTCGAGATGTTCCTGGATCAGGTCTTCGTTTTTACGCCCAAGGGCAGCCTGATCACCCTGCCGCGCGGGGCGATGGCCCTGGATTTCGCCTATGCCGTTCATACTGAGGTTGGCGACACGGCCGTGGGGGTCAAGATCAACGGCGAACTGAAGCCCATGCGGACCCAGCTTCAGAACGGCGACGTGATTGAGATTGTTCGCGGGGCCAAGCGCCAAGCCCCGGCAGACTGGCGGTCGCTGACCGTTACGGGGCGTGCCCGGTCGGCAATCCGGCGTCACATCCGCAGCAACGAGCGGGGCGAGTTCATTCGCCTGGGCCGCGCGACCCTGGAACAGACCCTCGCGCGCGCCGGCAAGGCACTGAAGGACGTGGTCCTGAAGTCGGTTCTGGAGACCTTGGCCTTCCCGACCGAGGACGACCTGTTCGAGGCCGTCGGGCGCGGGCGCCTTTCGCCGGTCAAGGTGGCAGAGACCCTATTCCCGGCGCTGAAGGGTCAGATCACCATGGCGGCCGAGCGCAAGCGCATCGTGGACGACCAGGCCCGCCTGTTCGTCCACGGCAGCGGCCTGACGGCCGGGATCAGCATTCATTTCGGGGCCTGTTGCACCCCTCTGCCCGGCGATCGGATCGTCGGCATCCTGGAGCCCGACAAGGGGCTGACCGTCCACACCATCGACTGCCAGCGCCTGGCTGACTACGCGGACGACGATTCGGTCTGGCAGGATCTGCAATGGACGCCCGAGGCCGAACGCGGTGCCGTCGCCTCGGCCCGCATCCGTGCCACAATCCAGAATGCCCCAGGCGTTCTGGGCCAGGTCACCACCCAGATCGGCGAGGCGGGCGGCAACATCCTGAACCTGGTGATGAGTCACCGGCAGCAAGACTTCTTCGATGTCGATATCGATGTCGAGGTCAAGGACGCCAAGCACGCCACGGCGATCATGGCAGCCCTGCGCGCCAACCCCTCGGTCGATACGGCGGAACGCCGCAAGGGCTGACCCTTGCCCCCCGGCCCGGCACGGCTTAGGTCGCCATCATGAACACCGAAGACGTCCTGAACGAGTTTCGCGCCGCCGGTGCCCTGCGCGAGGGACATTTCGTCCTGTCGTCGGGGCTGCACAGCCCGGTCTTCCTACAGAAAAATCTGGTCTTCATGGACGCGGCCCGCTGCGAGCGCCTGTGTAAGGCTCTGGCGGAACGCATCGTTGCCGCGGTCGGGCCTGTGGATGCCGCTATTTCGCCGGCCGTCGGAGGCATTATCCCCGGCTATGAGACAGCCCGGCACCTGGGTGTGCCGTCGATGTACGTCGAGCGCGAGGGCGGGGCCTTCAAACTGCGTCGCGGCTTTCATGTGGAGCCGGGCCAGAAAGTCGTGATGGTCGAGGATATCGTCACGACCGGCCTGTCATCGCGCGAGTGCATCGCCGCCATTCGTGAGGCGGGCGGCGACGTCGTGGCGGCGGCCTGCATCGTCGATCGCTCTGGCGGCCGAGCCGAGGTCGGCGTTCCGCTGATCGCCCTAGCGACACTGGACGTGCCGGCCTATCCCGCCGACGACCTGCCGCCTGAACTAGCGGCGTTGCCCGTTCAGGACCCCGGCAGCCGCCGCCTGGCCGGGGGCTGAGACATGGCCGAGCGGATCCGTCTGGGCGTCAACATCGACCACGTCGCGACGGTCCGGAACGCGCGCGGGGGCCTGTATCCCGATCCCGTTCGCGCGGCCCATGAGGCGCTGGCGGCCGGTGCGGACGGCATCACCGCCCACCTTCGTGAGGACCGGCGCCACATTTCGGACGCCGACATCGATGCATTGGCCGCTGTTCTGCGTGACCAGTCTCGCCCTCTCAATCTTGAAATGGCAGTGACACAGGAAATGCTGGCGATCGCCTTGCATCATCGGCCTGCCGCCGTTTGCCTGGTCCCGGAAAAGCGCGAGGAGCGAACGACCGAGGGCGGCCTGGATGTCGTTGGCGGCCACAACTGGATCACGCCTTTCGTTGGCAGGCTGAGCGCCGCAGGGTCGCGCGTTTCGCTATTCATCGGTCCGGACCCCTATCAGATTGAGGCCGCGGCCCGGACCGGCGCAGCAGTCGTGGAATTGCACACGGGCTCGTTCTGCGATGCCGTGCGCGACCGTCGCATGGAAGACGCGGTCGTTGATCTGGAGGCCTTGCGGGAGGCGGCTGCACAGGCCCACGCCCTTGGGCTGGAGGTCCACGCCGGACACGGGATCGACTACGATACCGTTGCTCCAATCGCGGCGATCCCTCAGGTCATGGAGCTCAACATCGGCCATTTCCTGATCGGCGAGGCCATCTTCGTGGGCTTGGGCCCTGCCATCGCGCGGATGCGCGGGTTGATGGATGCCGCGCGAGGAGAACAGGCGTGATCATCGGCGTCGGGGCCGACCTGTGCGACATCCGGCGCATCCAGGCCTCTCTGGACAGGTTCGGCGAGCGGTTCAAACAACGCTGCTTCACGCCTCTCGAACGGAGCCGTTCCGACCGAAAGCCGGATGCCGCATGGAGCTATGCCAAACGGTTTGCCGCCAAGGAGGCCTGCGCCAAGGCACTGGGAACCGGTATGCGCAAGGATGTCTATTGGCGCGACATGGGGGTGGTGAACCTGCCCAGCGGCCAGCCCACCTTGGCCCTGACGGGGCATGCCGCTGAACACCTGGCACGATTGACGCCGGCCGGTCACGAACCGCGGATACATCTGACGCTCAGCGACGAACACCCCTATGCACTCGCCTTCGTGGTGATCGAAGCCTTGCCCGTCGATTAATCACGCTATACCCGTTTGACGTCAAAGACCGCGCCAGCGGCTGGGGATCCGAGTCACATGAGCGAAGAGCACAAGCAGCCCGCCGATCAGGCCGTCGATACGCCCGCGACGAGCGCCGAACCGCCGCTGGAGACCCACGCCGATGTCCCGCACGAAGATGCGGGCCTGACGCCCGAGCCGGCGGCGTCCTTACCGGTCGAGGATCATCCCGTGCGCGAGCTGGAAGCCGAAGCCCCGCGCGAGGTCGCGCCCTCGCACGAAGAACCGCCGGTCGCCGAATCGGTCGCATCACTGCCCGAGCCAGAAGCCGCTCCTGTCGCTCCGCCCGTGGGCACGGTCGACGTTCATCAGCCCGAGGCCGCCGCCTCGGTCGCCGCGGTGGCTGCTGCCGGCACCACGGCCGCGTCGGACGGCAAGCGTCCGGTGTGGAGCGACCAGGGCGATGCCCCTTTCGAGGATGTCGACACCACGCCGGTCTATGCCCGCAAGGGCAAGAAGAGCTCCAAGGGCGGGTCGGACGGCAATGAGTTCGTCGAGATCGTGAAGACGGTCGTCTTCGCCCTGCTGATCGCTCTGGTTCTGCGTGTCGTCCTGTTCCAGCCGTTCACCATTCCTTCGGCCTCGATGGAGCCCAACCTCTATGAGGGCGACTATATCGTCGTGTCCAAGTGGAGCTATGGCTACTCAAAGCACGCCATCCCGTTCAGCCCGCCGCTGTTCGAGGGCCGCATCTTCGACAATGCGCCGGAGCGTGGCGACATCGCCGTGTTCAAGCTGCCGCGGGACAACAAGACCGACTACATCAAGCGCGTGATCGGCATCCCGGGCGATCAGGTCCAGATGATCAACAACGTCCTGCATATCAACGGTGCGCCGGTTCAGGACGTCGTGGTGGGTCAGGCCGAGCTGGCCGACGTATTCGGCCCGCGCAATGTTACCCAGCTGAGCGAGACCCTGCCCAACGGCAAGACGTTCACGATCCAGGATTTCGGTCCGGGCTTCCCCCTGGACGACACCCCGGTGTTCGAGGTCCCGGCCGGCCATTATTTCATGATGGGCGACAACCGCGACAACTCGATCGACAGCCGCGAGCAGTCGGCCTCGGGCGTCGGCCTGGTCCCGGCTGAAAACCTGGTCGGCAAGGCCGAGATCATCCTGTTCTCATGGTCGCCGGGGGCCTCGCTGTGGAATCCGATCAGCTGGTTCTCGAAGGTCCGCCCCAGCCGGTTCTTCAACGTTCTGGACTGATGGCCAACGCGCGAGCCGAGGCGATCGCCGCGCTCGTGCGACGGCTGGATCACAGGTTTTCCGATCCAGACCTGCTTGAACACGCCCTGACCCACCCCAGCGTGGGGGAGGGCAGTGGGCGCGACGCCTCGGGGCGGGTGGTCATCGACAACCAGCGGCTGGAGTTCCTGGGCGACCGGGTGCTGGGCCTGCTGGTGGCCGAACGGCTGATGATCGACCACCCCACGGCGAACGAGGGCGAGATGTCTTCGCGACTGCACGCCCTGGTCGACAAGTCCGCCTGTGCCCGTGTCGCGGAACGGCTGGGCGTCGGGGCGGCGCTGCGTCTGTCCCCTGGTGAGAGCAAACAGGGCGGTCGCCGCCGCGAGGGAGCCCTGGGCGACGCCATGGAGGCGATCCTGGCCGCCATCTATCTGGACGGGGGATATCCGGCGGTCCGGGCGGTGTTCGATCGGGCCTGGGCGGAGGAGTTCGCCGCACCGCCGTCGCGCAGCCTGGCCAATCCCAAATCCACGCTCCAGGAATGGGCGCTCGGTCGAGGCTTGCCCCTGCCCAGCTACCGGATCGCGGGTCGGGTGGGGTCGGATCATGCGCCCACATTCACCGTAGAAGTCGCAATCGGCGGCCTGACCCCCTTGACCGCCGAGGGGCGATCACGTCAGGACGCGGAGAAAGCAGCCGCGACCGCGCTGCTGAAACGTGAAGGCGTCATTTGACCGATCCTGAAAATCCCGGACAGAGCGCGGGTTTCGCCGCCATTATCGGCGCGCCGAACGCCGGCAAGTCGACGCTGGTCAATCGCCTGACGGGATCCAAGGTCTCGATCGTCACCCAGAAGGTCCAGACCACGCGCTTTCCCGTGCGCGGCATCGCCATGGAGGGCACGGCCCAGATCGTCTTGGTCGATACCCCCGGCATCTTCACCCCCCGCCGACGTCTGGACCGGGCCATGGTCGCCTCGGCCTGGGGCGGGGCAGAGGGTGCCGACGTGGTTGTGCACCTGATCGACGCAGCGTCGCATATCGCGGCAGAGGGCAAGGACGGCACCCCCGCCGACCGCCGCTCGGCCGAAGACACCGAAACCATCATCGCCAATCTGAAGGCGACGGACACCCAGGTCATACTGGTGCTGAACAAGATCGACGGCATGCGCCGCGATACGCTTCTGGCGCTGTCGCAGACCCTGTTCGAGAGCGGCGTCTATTCCGAGGTCTATATGATCTCCGCCGCGACGGGCGACGGCGTCGATGATCTGAAACAGCGTCTGGCCCGCTCCATGCCCGCAGGGCCCTGGCTCTATCCCGAGGATCAAAGCGCCGACGTGCCGATCCGCGTGCTGGCGGCCGAGATCACCCGGGAGAAGGTCTATCTGCGGGTGCATGAGGAACTGCCCTATTCGGCGGCGGTCGAGACGACGGCCTTTGACGATCGCCCCGACGGCTCGGCCCGCATCGAACAGACCATCTATGTCGAGCGAGAGAGCCAGCGGCCCATCGTGCTGGGCAAGGGCGGCCAGACCCTGAAATGGATCGGCCAGAAGTCGCGCGAGGAACTGACCGAACTGCTCGAGCGTCCCGTCCATCTGTTCCTGACCGTCAAGGTTGATCCAAAATGGCAGGACAGCCGGGCGCTTTATGCGCAGTTCGGTCTCGATTTCGACGTCTGAGCCGTGTTTCGCGTCCCAAATCGTGCATCGGCTTTTCCCTGGCTGATCGTCACCTTGGCGATCCTGGCCCTGCTGGCCGCAGTCGGCGTTGCGGCGTTGCGCACATCGACGCCTGCCCCGCCACCCTTGGCCGAGCTTCCCGTCCGCCCGCCATTGGTCGTCGTCGAGGCTCTCCCTCAACTGGCCGCGCGTTTGCAGCGCGAAGGTGCCGCCGGCCGATTCAGCGGCGCGGTGCTGGTCGCCCGCGGTGACGAGGTGATCTTTCGCCAGGTCTATGGCCAGGCCGAGAGCCGCCCTCTGGAACTGGACTCACGTCTGCGCCTCGCCTCAGTCAGCAAGCAGTTCACGGCCGCTGCTATCCTGAGACTCCAGGACGAGGGTATCCTGTCGATCGAGGATCCCCTTTGCCGCTGGATCCAGCCCTGTCCGCCCGCGTGGGCACCGATCCGGCTGAAACACCTGCTGGCCCATACCTCAGGTGTGCCGGACATGATGGCGCGACCCGGCTGGGGCGTTCAACGCGCCACCCCGACTGCGCCGGAAAAATTGACTGCTGATTCGATGCTTTACGGCCTTCAGTTCACACCAGGGACCAAGCTCCGCTATTCGAACGCGGGCTACAACCTTCTGGCCGATGTCGTCGAACGGGCAACGGGCACGCCGTTTCCCCAGTATTTGAGCTCAGCCTTCTTCGATCCCCTGGGCATGGCCGACACCGGGTTCGACGACGGGGACGATCACGACATCATCATGGGCTATGCCGATCTGGCCGGGGGGCGCACGCCCCAGCCCAAGGTCAATCCCAGCATTCTTTACGGCTCAGGTGGGCTCTACACGACCTTGGACGACATGTTGGTGTGGGAGAGGGCTCTGCACCGGCGTGATCTTCTGACGCCCGAAAGCTATGCCCAGATGATCGCCGACCACGCCCCTGAAACCCAGCCCTCGACCGAACGGGGACGTCCCCGTCGCGACTGGGGGTTCGGCCTGTTTTCAAACACTCTCGGCATGCGTGTCGATCCGCCCTTCATGGACCGCCAGATCTATCACACCGGCAGTTGGTCGGGGTTCCGCAACCTGGTGACCTATCAGCCGGATGCGGACATCACGGTCATCGTGCTTTCCAACAACTTCCATCAGGGCCAGTCCGTCTTCCTGATCTCACAACAGGCCATGGCCGAAGCTCTGGGCCGTCCGTTCCCGCAGACGGGCGCGCGCTGATCCGTGCTTCCGGCATGGCTTGCGACATCGTAGGCTGTGGTCGTCCTTGGAGACCCAGATGTTCGCCACCCTGACTGCCCTGATTGCCGCATCAACCCTGTCCCTCTCCGGGCCCGAGGAGGATATTGCCGCAGTCCTGGACCAGCTGAACGTCGCCTCGACCGCAGCCGACACCGAGGCCTATTTCGGCCTGTTCACGCCCGATGCCCGCTTCATCGGCACCGACGCGACCGAACGCTGGAGCCTCGCCGAGTTCCGCGCCTATGCAGAGCCGTATTTCGCGCAGGGCCGGGGCTGGACCTACACCCCCGTCGCACGTCACATCTCTGTAGCCCCGATTGAGTGCCGCTGCATCGCGTGGTTCGACGAGGAGCTTTCCAACACCGGCTATGGCGTCACCCGCGGGTCCGGCGTGCTGCGCCTGACCGACGATGGGTGGAAGATCGAACAGTATGTGCTGTCCTTCGCCATCCCCAATGACAAGGCCGATGCCGTGGTCGCCATCGTGCGAGAGACTCCTGCGCCTTGATGGAGTTCCAGGACGAGGCCTTTGTGCTGTCGGCGCGCAGCCATGGCGATACGGGCGTGGTGGTCGAACTGCTGACCCAGGCCCATGGGCGCCGCGCCGCCTATGTCGCGGGCGGGGCCTCGCGGCGCATGAAGCCCTTTCTTCAGGCCGGGGCCCGAGTCGAGGCGGCATTCCGCTCGCGCACGTCCGATCAACTCGGCTCGGCCCGGCTGGAGCCGATCGGGGAGGGGCCTTCGGTCCTGTTCGACGATCCCCTCGCCCTGGCTGGACTGAATGCGGCAGCGGCGGTGGCGCAAGGGGCTCTGCCGGAGCGCGAGCCTCATCCCGGAGCCTTCCTGGCGTTCGAGGCCCTGATGTCGGCCTTTGCCATTCCATCCGTGTGGCCCGCCGTCTTCGTGCGCTTTGAGGCGGGATTGCTCGAGGATTTGGGATTCGGTCTCGATCTGGCGGCTTGCGCCGTCACCGGGTCGACGGATGATCTTGTCTGGGTCAGCCCACGTACCGGTCGAGCCGTCAGTCGCAGTGCCGGCGCACCGTACGCCGAGAAGCTTCTGGTCCTGCCGCCCTTCATGCTGGGCGCTCAGGCCGGGCTGGCCGAGGGCGACGTCCGGGCCGGCCTGGACCTGACCGGACATTTCATGGAGGCCTTCGTCTTCCATCCCCATAACCGGCCCCTGCCGCCCGCGCGCGTGTGGTTGGTCGATCGCCTGGGCGACGCCGGGCGGTTGTAAACCCGCATTTCAACGCGACGTCGGCCAACTGGGCTAGACTCAGGCCTCCCGTTCGCCGATTCGCATCTCATGACTGTTCTCGCTCCCCCACCTGACGGCGGCCGTATCGTCGACGAGCCGATGTCCGAGGCGCTGTCGCGGCGCTATCTGGCCTATGCCCTGTCGACCATCACGAACCGGGCCCTGCCCGACGTCCGGGACGGGTTCAAGCCCGTTCACCGGCGTATCCTCTATGCGATGCACGACATGAAGCTGAACCCGCAGGCCGCCGCACGCAAATGCGCCAAGGTGGTCGGCGAGGTGATGGGCGGATACCACCCCCACGGTGACGCATCGATCTATGACGCCCTGGTCCGCCTCGCCCAGGATTTTTCTCAGCGCTATCCGCTGGTCGACGGGCAGGGCAATTTCGGCAACATCGACGGCGATAACGCCGCTGCCATGCGCTACACCGAGTGCAAGCTGACGGCTGCCGCGCAGCTTTTGCTGGAAGGAATTGATCAGGATTCCGTAGACTTCCGCCCGACCTATGACGATCAAGATCAGGAGCCGGTTGTCCTGCCGGCAGGATTTCCGAACCTGTTGGCCAATGGATCGTCCGGCATCGCGGTCGGCATGGCCACATCCATTCCGCCCCACAATGTCGGCGAGCTGATCGACGCCTGTCAGGCCCTGATCACCGATCCCTCGACCTCGACCGAGACCCTGGCGACCATCGTGCCCGGTCCCGATTTTCCGACCGGCGGCGTTGCTGTCGAGGGGCATGCCTCGATCCTTGAGGCCTATGCCACCGGTCGCGGCGGCGTTCGTCTGCGGGCCCGCTGGGAGGTCGAGGACCTGGGGCGCGGGGTGTGGCGGATCGTCGTCACCGAGATGCCCTATCAGGTCGGCAAGTCCAAGCTGATCGAGGGCCTTGCCGAACTGATCGAGCAGAAGAAGGCCCCTCTGCTGGCCGATGTTCGCGATGAGTCGGCCGAGGACATCCGCCTGGTGCTGGAGCCCCGCTCGCGCACCATCGAGCCGGACGTGCTGATGGAAAGCCTGTTCAAGCTTTCCGATCTGGAAATCCGCTTTCCGATCAACATGAACGTGCTCGACGCCACCGGCACGCCCCGCGTCATGGGACTGAAGGCCTGCCTGCAGGCCTTCCTCGATCACCGGCGTGAGGTGCTGGTACGCCGCTCGCAGTGGCGGATCGAGCGGGTCGAAAAACGCCTGCATCTGCTGGAAGGCCTGCGGATCGTCTTCCTGAATCTGGACGAGGTCATCCGGATCGTTCGCGAGGAGGAACAGCCCAAGGCCGTTCTGATCGCCCGTTTCGGCCTGACCGAAATCCAGGCCGACTTCATCCTCGATACCCGGCTGCGCCAGCTGGCTCGTCTCGAAGAGATGACAATCGAGAAAGAGTTCAACGCTCTGTCCGAGGAACTTGCGACGCTGAGGTCACTGTCATCATCGCCCGACAAACAGTGGAAGGCGGTGTCCAAAGAACTGGACGCGGTCCGAAAGGCGCTGGTCTCGCCGCGCCGCACGACCATGGCCGAAGCGGTCGACACCTCGGCGCTGGCGTCGATCGAGGCCTATCTGCCACGCGAGGCGATCACGGTCATTCTGTCGGAACGCGGCTGGATCCGCGCTGCCAAGGGCAAGGTCGAGGATCCGTCGGAACTGAAGTTCAAGGAGGGGGACAGCCTGGGTTGGCTGGTGCCCGCCTACACCACAGACAAGCTTCTGATCGGGGCGTCGGACGGCCGCATCTTTACCATTGGGGCCGACCGGCTGGCCTCCGGGCGAGGGCACGGCGAGCCGCTGCGATTGATGATCGACTTGGACGAAAAGGCCGAGATCGTCGGTGTCATGACCCATGTGCCGGGGGGCAAGCTGCTGATCGCCTCAAAGGACGGCTACGGCTTCATTGCGCCCGAGGATGACACCCTGGCCCAGAAGCGGGGCGGCAAACAGGTCCTGAACGGCACCATGCTGTCGATGCAGCGGGCGACCGGGGACCACATCGCCACCATCGGCGACAACATCAAGGCGTTGATCTTCCCGCTGGCCGAACTGCCCGAAATGGGTCGCGGCAAGGGTGTGCGGCTGCAGATGTTCAAGCAGGGCGGACTGGCAGACGTGACGGTGTTCGAGGCGGCCCACGGTCCAGACTGGGTCGATGGCGGCGGTCGTCGTCGCAACTGGCCAGACTGGAAGGACTGGCTGGGCAAACGTGCCCAGGCCGGTCGTCAGGGCCCCCGAGGTCTGCGCAAGTTTCGCTAGCCTTATCCACGGTCAAGCTACCTTTCATTAGGCATTTTCGGGCACGGAAGATGAACCGTGTTTCACGCTCAGAAGGAGCGTCCTGAGTGCTTGATCGGATGAAGCCTTACGCCCTGTGCGTCTTCCTGTTTCTGCTTGTCGGACATTTCGGCATCCAGGCTCTGACCGGTCCGCGTGGCCTGCTGAGTGGTGGGGATCGCGCCGCCTTGTTGGTTCAGCGTGAACACGAGCTTGATGCCTTGATGGCCGAGCGGGCGGACCTGGAAGTCCGCATCCGATATCTGCGCAACGACAGTTTGTCGCGCGATCTTCTGGAAGAGCGCGCCAGGGCCGTCCTCGGCTTTGCCGACCCCCGCGACTATGTGATCCCCGTCTCGCGTCCCGCGACACCGGAACCTGTCGCCCCCAAGGCCTCTTGAACTATTGTTACAGCGGCATGGGGCCGCTTTGCCTTTGGGGAACGAAGGCTGCTAGAGCCTGCGTTCCGTAACGATAAGAAGCACCTGGCCGTCGGGGTCGGGGCTCAAGCCGGGAGACGCCGGATGGCGAGAGCCGCCGCTCAGAAGGCCGCATCGAAAGCTGCGAAGATACCCAACGCGCCCCAGGCCTCAAAAGAGGATTTGCTGCGCTTTTACCGCGAGATGGTCCTGATCCGGCGGTTCGAGGAACGCGCGGGCCAGCTTTACGGCATGGGTCTGATCGGGGGCTTCTGCCACCTGTATATCGGTCAGGAAGCCGTCGCCGTCGGCGTTCAGGAATCTGTCCGCCAGGGACACGACAAGATCATCACCGGCTATCGCGACCACGGCCACATGCTGTGCGCGGGCATGGACCCGAAGGAAGTCATGGCCGAGCTGACCGGCCGCATCGGCGGTTCGTCCAAGGGCAAGGGCGGGTCGATGCACATGTTCGACACGGCCACGGGCTTCTATGGCGGTCATGGCATCGTGGGTGCACAGGTGGCCTTGGGCACCGGCCTGGCCTTTGCCGGTCACTATCGCGGCGACGATTCGGTCGCGTTCATTTATTTCGGCGATGGCGCGGCCAATCAGGGCCAGGTCTATGAGAGCTTCAACATGGCCCAGCTGTGGAAGCTGCCGGCCATCTACATCATCGAGAACAACCAGTACGCCATGGGCACGAGCATCGAACGCTCGTCGTCCACGACCCAGCTGAGCGAGCGGGGATCCAGCTTCGGCATTCCGGGCGAACAGGTCGACGGCATGGACGTGCTGGCGGTCCGCGACGCCGTGGCCCGTGCGGTCAAGCGCGCGCGCGAAGGCGGCGGCCCCTTCATCCTGGAGATGAAGACCTATCGTTATCGCGGCCATTCCATGAGCGACCCGGCCAAATACCGCGCCAAGGAAGAGGTGGACGAGGTCAAGCAGACCCGCGACCCGATCGATCACGTCAAGGCCCTGCTGGCCGAAGCCAAGGCCACCGAGGACGAGATCAAGGCGATCGACGCCGAGGTGAAGGCCATCGTCGCCGAGGCCGTCCAGTTCGCCCAGGAAAGCCCGGAGCCGGACCCGTCCGAGCTCTATACCGACGTCTATGTGGAGGCCTGAGCTTTGACCGACATTCTGATGCCGGCGCTGTCCCCCACGATGGAAGAGGGCACGCTGACCAAATGGCACATCAAGGCGGGGGACACGGTCAAGGCCGGGGACGTCATCGCCGAGATCGAGACCGACAAGGCGACCATGGAGGTCGAGGCCGTCGATGAGGGTGAGGTCGCCGAGATTCTCGTCGCCGAAGGCTCCGAGAACGTGAAGGTCAACACCCCGATCGTCCGTTTGGCGGGTGAGGACGGCGCGGCGAATTCGACGACGAAATCCGGAGATTCCGGAGACAGCGCGACGGCGACTTCGGCGACGACCGGGAATGTGGGGACTTCGGAGACGGAGGCCGCAGCCGAGGGCAAGACCGGCGACCCCGAGAAGGCCTCGACCCAGACCGCCGGGCCCAAGGTCGAACTGCGCGATCCGGAAATCCCCGCCGACGCCAAACTGGTCAAGACCACCATCCGCGACGCCCTGCGCGACGCCATGGCCGAGGAGATGCGTCGGGACGAGGCGGTCTTCCTGATCGGAGAGGAAGTGGCGCAGTATCAGGGGGCCTATAAGGTCAGCCGCGAACTGCTGCAGGAGTTCGGGCCCAAGCGCGTGGTCGACACCCCCATCACCGAGCACGGCTTTGCTGGCCTGGGCGTCGGGGCGGCCATGTCCGGGCTGAAGCCCATCGTCGAGTTCATGACGTTCAACTTCGCCATGCAGGCCATCGACCACATCATCAATTCGGCGGCCAAGACCCTGTACATGTCCGGCGGTCAGATCCGCGCCGGCATCGTCTTCCGGGGTCCGAACGGCGCCGCCAGCCGCGTCGGAGCCCAGCACAGCCAGGACTATTCCGCCTGGTATGCCCAGGTGCCCGGCCTCAAGGTCATCGCCCCCTATGACGCGGCCGATGCCAAGGGCCTGCTGAAATCGGCCATCCGCGACCCGAACCCCGTCGTCTTCCTCGAGCACGAGATGATGTACGGCCTGGAGTTCGATGTGCCCGATGTCGAGGACTATCTGGTCCCGATCGGCAAGGCCAAGGTCCGCCGCGAGGGCACCGACGTGACCATCACGGCCCACAGCCGCATGGTCGGCTTCGCGCTTCAGGCCGCCGAGAAGCTGGCCGAAGAAGGCATCAGCTGCGAGGTCGTCGATCTGCGGACCCTGCGTCCGCTGGACCATGAGACGATCGTCGAAAGCGTCAAGAAGACCAGCCGCCTGGTTTCCGCCGAGGAAGGCTGGGGCCCCATGGGCGTCGGTGCCGAGGTCGTGGCCCGGGTCATCGAACATGCTTTCGACTATCTGGATGCTCCGCCGCTTCGGGTGCACCAGGAAGACGTGCCGCTGCCCTATGCCGCCAATCTGGAAGCCCTGTCCCTGCCCGGCGTCGACAAGATCGTGGCGGCCGTCAAGAAGGTGATGGCATGACCGACATCCTGATGCCCGCCCTGTCGCCGACGATGGAAGAGGGCGTCCTGGCCAAATGGCACGTCAAGGTCGGTGATGTCGTCAAGGCCGGTGACGTGATCGCCGAGATCGAGACCGACAAGGCCACGATGGAGGTCGAGGCTGTCGACGAGGGCGAGGTCCTGGAAATCCTGGTGGCCGAAGGCTCCGAAGGCGTAAAGGTCAACACCCCGATCGCGCGCCTGGCGGGAGAGGAGGGGGCTTCTGCCAAGGCGCCCCCCTCGAACCCTGCCACTGTCTCTCCGCCCTCTGGCGGGAAACAGGACGCGGAGCGTCCAGAGGGGGGCAAGTCCGCTCCCGCACCGAACACACCCCCCTCGGCTGCGCCGCAGCCGCTGCCCACTAAGGGGGGAGACAAGGTGTCGCGCCTCTTCGCCTCGCCCCTGGCGCGTCGTCTCGCCGCCCAGGCCAATATCGACCTGTCCACGATCAAGGGCACTGGCCCGCATGGCCGGATCGTCAAGCGCGATCTGGAAGGTGCCACCGCCGGTTCGGCCAAACCGGCCGCGGCGGCACCGACCGCCGCGCCTGCCGCCACCCGCCCGGTGCAATCGCTGGCACAGATGGGTATTCCGGACGGCAGCTATGACCTGATCCCGCTGGACGGCATGCGCAAGGCGATCGCCCGCCGCATGGTCGACAGCATCCAGCAGGTGCCGCACTTCCCGCTGTTCATCGACGTCGAGATCGATGCCCTGCTGGCGGCCCGCGCCCGGGTCAACGCCCTGCTCGAGAAGTCGGGCGTGAAGGTGTCGGTCAACGACTTCGTCATCAAGGCCGCCGCCATGGCCCTGAAAGCCGTGCCGGAGGCCAACGCCAGCTATTCGCCCGAGGGCATCGCCCTGCATCACAACGCCGACATCGCCATGGCTGTGGCGATCGACGGCGGCCTGATCACCCCGATCATCCGCAAGGCCGAAACCAAGTCCCTCTCGCAGATCGCGACCGAGTCCAAGGACCTGGCCAAGCGGGCGCGCGAGCGCAAGCTTAAGCCCGAGGAGTTCCAGGGCGGCACCTTCAGCGTGTCCAACCTGGGCATGTTCGGCATCAAGGCCTTCTCCTCGATCATCAACGAGCCCCAGGGCGCGATCATGAGCGTGGGCGCGGGCGAGCAGCGCCCTGTGGTCAAGAATGGCCAACTGGCTGTGGCGACCGTGATGACCGTCACCGTCACCTGCGATCACCGGGTCGTCGATGGTGCCACCGGCGCCCGTTTCCTCCAGGCATTCAAGCCCTTGATCGAAGATCCTGTGACGATGCTGGCGTAGGAGCCGCCTGTGACCTCCGTCTATGATTTCACGGCAACAGCCATCGACGGACGCGAACAGCCGCTGACCGCTTATCGCGGTCAGGCCCTGTTGATCGTGAACACGGCGTCCAAATGTGGCTTCACCGGTCAGTTCGCCGGTCTTGAGCGTCTGCACGAAGAATTTGCAGATAAGCCTTTGCAGGTGCTCGGCTTTCCCTGCAATCAGTTCGGCGCGCAGGAGCCCGGCAAGGCGGCCGAGATCGCCAGCTTCTGCTCAAGCACCTATGGCGTCCGGTTTCAGATGTTCGACAAGATCGAGGTCAACGGTCCGGATCGGCACCCGCTCTATGACTGGCTGACGTCCCAGAAGAAGGGCTTTCTGGGCACGCGCGACATCAAGTGGAACTTCACCAAATTCCTGACCGACAGGGAGGGGCAGGTGGTCGCCCGCTATGCTCCCCAGGTAGAACCCGAGGCCATCAAGGCCGATATCGAAAAGCTGATCTGACATGGCCGCTGCCGCTGAATTCGACCTCGTCATCATCGGTTCGGGCCCCGGCGGTTATGTCGCCGCGATCCGGGCCAGCCAGCTGGGCCAGAAAGTCGCGATCGTGGAGCGCGAACTGCTGGGCGGCATCTGCCTGAACTGGGGCTGCATCCCCACCAAGGCCCTGCTGAAGTCGGGCGAGAAATACGAAAGCCTGAGCCACCTGAAGGAATACGGCCTGTCGGCATCCGGCGCGTCGTTCGACTTCGAGGCCATCATCGCCCGCTCGCGCGGCGTCGCCGCGACCATGAGCAAGGGCATCGCCTTCCTGATGAAGAAGCACAAGGTCGAGGTCGTCGAGGGATCGGCCCGGTTGGAAAAGGGCACCGCAGCGCCCAAGGTCATCGTCGATCTGAAAGCTGGCGGATCGCGCACGATCGAGGCCAAGGCCGTGATGCTGGCCGTCGGTGCCCGCGCCCGCACCCTGCCGCAGATCGGTCTGGAAGCCGACGGAGACCGGATCTGGGCCTATCGCGAGGCATTGGCCCCCAAACGCCTGCCCAAGAGCTTCGTGGTGATCGGGTCCGGGGCCATCGGCCTGGAGTTCGCCAGCTTCTATCGCGCCCTGGGCAGCGAGGTCACGGTCGTGGAGGCCATCGACCGCATCATGCCGGTAGAGGACGAAGAGGTGTCCAAGGCTGCCCAGAAAGCCTTTGAGAAGCGCGGCATCAAATTCCGCGTCGGGGCCAAGGTCACCAAGGTCTCCAAGGCGGGGCAGGGGGTCCAGGTCGCCGTCGAGGTCGGCGGCAAGGCCGAGACGCTGGAGGCCGAGGTCTGCATCTCCGCCGTCGGCATCACTGCCAATACCGACGGCATCGGGCTGGAGGCGCTGGGCGTTGCCATGGACCGGGGCCACATCACCATCGACGGCCATTGCCAGACCAATGTGAAGGGTCTGTACGCCATCGGCGACTGCGCCGGGGCCCCCTGGCTGGCGCACAAGGCCTCGCACGAAGGCATCCATGCGGCCGAGCATATCGCCGCCTTCAAGACGCCGAACGTGCATTCGCCCATCGCCGGCTGCACCTATACTCAGCCGCAGGTCGCCTCGGTCGGCCTGACCGAACAGGCCGCCAAGGCCCAAGGGCGCGAGATCAAGGTCGGTCGCTTCCCCTTCCGCGTGAATGGCAAGGCCGTGGCGGCGGGCGAGACCGAGGGCTTCGTCAAGACCATCTTCGACGCCAGGACCGGGGCCCTGATCGGGGCGCACATGATCGGTCACGAGGTCACCGAGATGATCCAGGGCTATGTCACCGCCATGACGATGGAAGCGACCGAGGAAGACATGCACGGCATCGTCTATCCCCACCCGACCATGTCCGAGGCCATGCACGAGGCGCAGCTGGACGCCTATGGCCGGGTCCTGCACATCTGATGGCCCGGTTCTCCCGTGTCACTGGACTGGACGGCAAGGTCCACTGGGTGAACCTGGACCATGTCCGCACCTTGTCGGAACAGAAGCCGGACAAGCTGCATCCCGTGCACACGACGGTTCACATCGATTCCAGCTGGGTCGAACGGGTCCTGCACGTCTCCGACCGGCCGGAGGACATCCTGCGCGCCGCCAACATTACCGATTAGACATCCGTTCGCGCTTGCCCGCACGCCAACACCGGCCCTAGTCTGCGCCGGGTGTTGTTTGGGGGTTTCGGGTTGCCGTATCTGTTGGGCATTGTCGTCGGGGCCCTGAGCCTGTTTTCACAGGATCCTACGGCGACCGATCCGGCATCGCCGCCGATCTTCCAGCCCGGTGCGCCGGGCCAGCCCACACGAACCCTGACCGTAGCCGAGGCCGTGTCCATGGGCCGGACCACGTTCACCGAGGGTGATGTCCGCTTCATGCAGCACATGATCGTGCACCACGCGCAAGCGGTGGAGATGGTTGCGCTTCTGGAAACGCGCGGTGCCTCGCCTGTGGTCCAGGCCCTGGGTCGCCGCATCGCCCTCAGCCAGGCTGCCGAGATGGCGCTGATGCGCGAATGGCTGACGGTGCGTGGTTTGCCGCTTGAAATGAGCGGCATGAGCCACGGAGATCATACGGCGCACCGGGCCCATGCGGGACACGACATGGCCGGTCACGACATGTCGGGTCACGCGATGGCCGACGACCGCCCCCTGATGCCGGGGATGCTGTCGCCCGCTCAGATGCGCACCCTCGCCGCCGCCACCGGAACAGAGTTCGACCGGCTGTTCCTGGAAGGCATGATCCAGCACCACCGCGGCGCGCTCGACATGGTCGACGAACTGATGAGCCAGCCCGATTCCGCCAATGATCCGGTGCTGTCCGGCTTTGCCGCCTCCGTCGTCGCCGATCAGTCGGCTGAAATCCTGCGTATGCAATCTGTTCTTTCCGATCTCTGATCCCAGTTCTGACCCCAGCCGAGGAGCGGCCATGTTCGTTCGCAATGCCCTGTTGTCTTCCGCCGCCGCCCTGGCTGTGCTGGCCGCGTCTACTGTGGTTCAGGCCCAGAATGCGCCGGTTCAACCGCCCAGCGTCCGCGTCGACGAACGCGCGACCCTAAGCCCCGGCATCGCCGATGCGGGTCAGGCCGCCTCCGGCATGGTGCTGGAGCACGCGATGCGCGCGCCTCCCGGCTTTTATGACCCCGAGACCATCTTCACGGTGCCCCAGACCCAGGAAGAGGCCAATGCGATGATGGAGCGGATGCGCTCCGATCCGAACCGGTTCAGCCCGCTGGCCCTGGCCAACACCGACATGGCCCTGTCCGACGGCAAGCTGTTCGTCGGCAGTTTCCATGGCTTCAACGCCTATGACGTCAGCGGCGACGGCGCGCCCCAGCTGGTGATGTCCGTGGTCTGCCCAGGCGGGCAGGGGGATCTGTCGGTGCACGGCAATCTGCTGTTCATGTCGGTGGAAGAGAACCGTGGCCGTCTGGACTGCGGATCTTCGGGTGCCGACGGCCAGATCAATGCCGAGCGCTTCCGCGGCATCCGCATCTTCGACATCAGCGACATGAGCGCACCGCAGCAGATCGCAGCCATCCAGACCTGCCGGGGGTCGCACACCCATACCCAAGTGCCGCATCCGACCGACCCGAACATCCTCTATCTCTACAACTCCGGCGCCGCCAACGTCCGCAAGACGGGCGAGCTGTCGATCTGCTCGGACGGCCAGCCGACCCGCAACCCGGAAACGGCCCTGTTTTCGATCGACGTCATCAAGGTTGACCTGACCCGGCCCCAGGACGCCGCCATCGTGAACCGTCCGCGCATCTTTGCCGATCGCGATACGGGACGTGTCGCCGGCCTGTGGACCGGCGGTCGCATGGGCGTGGCCAGCCAGGAAACGGCGCCGACCAACCACTGCCACGACATCACAGTGTTCCCGGAAATCAGCCGGGCGGCGGGGGCCTGCAGCGGCAACGGGATTCTGCTGGACATCTCCGACCCGGAGAACCCGCAGCGCGTCTCGGACCTGTTCGATCCGGACATGGCCTATTGGCACTCGGCCACCTTCGACAATACCGGCGAAAAGATCGTCTTCACCGACGAGTGGGGCGGCGGGGGCGGGGCCCACTGCACGGCCAATGATCCGGCCACCTGGGGGGCCAATCTGATCGCCACGGTGACCAATGGCCGTCTGGTCGGTCGCAACTTCTTCAAACTGCCTGGCGTTCAGGGCGCGACCGAGAACTGTGTCGCCCACAACGGCAATCTGATCCCGGTGCCCGGCCGCGATCTGATGATCCAGGCCTGGTATCAGGGCGGCCTGTCGGTCATGGACTTCACCGATCCGGCGCGTCCGGTCGAGATCGCCTATTTCGACCGGGGTGCCCTGAATGCTGAAAAGCTGACGATCGGCGGTTCCTGGTCGGCCTATTGGCTGAACGGCCGGATCTATTCCAGCGAGATCGCGCGTGGCCTGGACGTTCTGCGCCTTGTGCCCAGCGACTATCTGTCCGCCGCCGAGATCGCGGCCGCCGAGAGCGTTCAGCTGGACGTGATTAATCCGCAGACCCAGGCGCGTGTCGTCTGGGCCAATACGCCTGACGTGGCTACCGCCTATATGGACCAGTTGGTCCGGTCGGGCGGCATTGATGCGGCCTTGGCCCAGCAGATTTCGGCGGTGATCGAAGGCTGGAGGGCAGGCGAGATCGATCCGCTCGCCGCTGCTTCAGTGGTTGCGTCGCTTGCAGTCACGGCCGAAACTCAAGGCGTCACGCCTCTGGCAGCCCGCCGCATGAAAGCGCTGGCTGAGGTGCTGGCCCGTGCCACCGAGAATGTAGCGTAACAAGAAGGATGGCCCGCCGGAGGCAGACTTCGGCGGGCTTCTTTCGATATCGATTTTTCGCCTAAGACATATTATGCGAAATTTTAGATACACATTTAGCGGTATTCCGGGTTTGGGTGATCGAACCGCTCACCCTTGTCCCAGGCCGTCCGCTGATTGCCGTGGGCCGGAAAGCCGCCGGCATCCTTCAGCATCCGCGCCATATGCATCAGGTTCCAGGCCATGAAGGTCGTGTTGCGCTGGGTGAAGTCGTTGTTCAGGCCTTCGCCGTCATCGCCGTAGGACGGCCCCGGACCCGCTTCACCGATCCAGCCGGCATCGGCCTGCGGCGGAATCACGTAGCCTAGATGTTGCAAGGAATACAGCAGGTTCATGGCCACATGTTTGATGCCGTCTTCATTGCCCGTGATGATGCATCCGGCTGTCCGGCCATAGTATGCGGACTGTCCCTTGGCATTCAGCTCGCCGGAAAATCCGTACAGCCGCTCGATCACCCGCGTGCAGATCGACGACTTGTCCCCCAGCCAGATCGGCGTACCGATGACCAGGATGTCGGCGTTCATCACGCGCTTCTGAACCTCGGGCCAGCCGTCGCTGTCCCACCCGCATTGGGTCATGTCCGGCTGGACACCCGGCGGCACGTCCAGGTCGGCGACCCGCAGGGTCTCGATCTTCACACCATTGGTCGTCATGATGGCCTCGGCGACGTCCATCAGCCGCTGGGTGTGCGACGGCTCGCTGGACCGCTTGAGGCTGCAGTTCAGAAAGATGGCTTTCAGGTCGTCATAGGCGGGCTGTTCTTTGCTCGGCATGGTGGCCTTCCTGTTGATGTCGGGTGGCAACGACCGCTCGGCCAAAAGGCTCCGCTACAGAGACAGACGCCGTGACCAATTGTCGAAGCCGACCTCCAAGCCTGTCGGAGCAAGCACGGACAAGACATTGTAATCCATATCCAGATGCAGGTTTGTCAGCAGCGCTTGCGGGTGGCCCGCCCGCCGAATCCAGTCCAGGGTGCGATCCAGGTGGGCGTGGGTGGGATGGCCGGTATAGCGAAGGGCGTCGACGATCCAGAGCTCTGCCCCGCTGACGGCTTCCAGCGCCGTCTCGTCCATCGCGTCCACATCGCTGGAATAGACGACCGGGCCAAATCGATAGCCAACCGAGCGGATTGGACCGTGGCCCTGGTCGAAGGTGATCACCGGGATCGGCCCGCCGGGCCCATCGACGCTCCACGCTTCACCATGCGGCGGGATCGCGTGGACGTCGAGCAAAGCGGGGTAACCCTCGGCACTTTTGAAGATATAGCTGAATCGCCGCTCCAGCATCGATCGCGTGGCTACGTCCATCCAGGCCGGAATCCGCTGCCTTGCCCGCATGGCAAAAACTCTCAGATCATCGATCCCGTGCGCCTGGTCGGCATGGTCATGGGTATAGAGGACGGCATCGATCCGTGTGACGCCATTGGCCAGCATCTGCTGGCGCAGGTCCGGCGAAGTGTCGACCACGATGGTGGTGATCCCGTCCGGCCCGTGCCGGCGGACCAGCAGCGAACATCTCAGTCGCCGGTTTCGCGCCTCGTTGGGATCACACAGCCCCCAGTCTCCATCCCCGCGTGGAACGCCGCCCGACGAGCCGCATCCCAGGATGACGATTTCCAGCTCGCTTTCGGCATCGACGGTCATGGGCGGGGGATCCGGTCGAACAGACTGAAGAAGGCCTCCGTCGTCCGCGCCTCGGCCTCGGCCACGGTCCATCCGCGGATCTCGGCCAGCTTTTCCAGCACCAGGCCGACATAAGCCGGTTCATTGCGTCGTCCCCGATGCGGTGGCGGGGCCAGATAGGGGCAGTCGGTCTCGACGATGATCCGGTCGGCTGGCATGGCCCGCACCACGGCGCGCACGTCCTCGGCCGCCTTGAAGGCCGCGATGCCGGACACCGAAAACCATGCGCCCATTTCAGCAGCAGTATCTGCGAGTTCTGATCCGCTTGTGTAGCAGTGCATGAGGAGCCGGACCGGCCCCCTCGCCTGCTCCTCAGCCAGAACCCGGCCCATATCCGCATCGGCCTCGCGCGTGTGGATCACCAAGGGCAGGCCTGTAAGGCGGGCCGCTTCGACGTGCGTCCGAAAGACGGCTTCCTGCACGTCCCGCGGCGACAGGTCATAGTGGAAGTCCAGCCCACATTCCCCGATCCCCACCACACGGGGGCGCTGGGCCAGCCCGGCCAGATGGTCGGCCGTCAGATCGGTCGCATCCTTGGCCTCATGCGGATGGACCCCCACGGTGCACCAGATGTCGGGATGGGCCATCGCCAGGGCGTGCGTGGCCTCGAAAGTCGAAAGCTTGTCCGAAATCTCGACCATCAGGTCGACACCGGCGGCGCGCGCACGGTCGATGACTGCGTCCCGGTCTTCGTCAAACTGTGGCGCATGCAGGTTCACATGGCTGTCGATCAACATCAGGAAGCCGCCTTGGTTCGGGCCAGATCCGCCAGCGCCCCGGCCAGGGCATCGGCGCGATCCAGGTTCAGGCCCGCCGTCCGGTCGGGCAGTTCACTCAACCGGCCCCACAGTTCGGCCCAGCGTGCGCCGGCAGCCCCCTCGCTCAGGGCCCGCGCCTTGACCGCCGCCATCAGCCTGTCCAGCAGCATGTCGAACCGCGCCTGGCCCTCGGCCCCGCGAAAGCCGTCGCCGATGGCCAGTTGTTCCGCCCGGTCCACGGCCGCCGCCTCGACCCAGGCCCGCGCCAGTCGGTCGATCTCCAGTGTGGTGCCCGACGACAGGCTCAGCGCCGCCCCGGGCGATCCCCCCGCCATGGCCGCAATCCGGTCGGCCTCCGCCGGGTCCAGCCCTGTGCGCTCCTGGATCAGACTGGCCAGGGCTGCCTCGGTCCAGACCGGAAAGGCCAACCGCCGGCATCGCGACCGGATCGTCGCCAGCAACCGGCCCGGCGCATGAGTGATCAGAAACAGGACACCACGCTCGGGCGGTTCCTCAAGAACCTTCAGCAAGGCATTGGCAGAGTTGACATTCAGGTCATCCGCCGCATCAATGATAGCGATGCGATAGCGAGCCTGAGACGGGCTCTTGGCAAAGAATTCCGGCAGGTCGCGCGCCTGGTCGACCGATATGGATTTCTTGGTCTTGCCGCCTTCGACCAGCCGTTCCAGCACCATCAAGTCCGGATGCGACTGGGCGGACACCAGTCGGCTGACCGGGTCGGACGGTGCCGATCCCAGCGGCCCGCGTGCCGGGTCGGGGGCCGCGCCCAGCAGCCGCCGTGCGGCGCGATAGGCGAAGCTGGCCTTTCCCACACCCTCGGGCCCGCACAGCAGCCAGGCATGATGCAGACGGCCGCGCTGCCAGGCATCGACGAACGCGGCCTCCGCCGGGGCGTCCGGCACCAGATCGAACCGGTCGCGGGGATGGTCGCTCATGCCAGCCTCGCGGTGACCGCGTCCCAGACCCGCGCCGCCACCTCGTCCTCGCTGCCGGTCGCGTCGAGGACGACACAGCGGCCGGGATGCGCCCGCGCAATGGCCAGGAAGCCTTCCCTGAGCCTCTGGTGAAAGGCCAGGCCCTTGGATTCAAACCGTGTCTCGAACAGGCCGCGACCAAAGGCTCGCTGCAGCCCCTCCTCCACCGGCAGATCGAAGATCAGCGTCAGGTCCGGCTGGTCCCCGCCCACGACGCCCCGGTCCAGGGCCTCGATGAAGTCCGACGCCACACCTCCGCCGGCCCCCTGATAGGCGCGGCTGGAATCGGCGAACCGGTCGCACACCACCCACCGCCCGGCCGTCAGGGCGGGCCGGATGGTCTGTTCCAGATGATCGCTGCGCGATGCATACATCAGAAGGCTTTCGGTCATCGGCGACCAGCGCTCGGCATCGCCCGCCACCACGATGTTGCGAATGACCTCGGCCCCGGCCGATCCGCCCGGCTCGCGCGTCTGCACCACCTCGTGCCCTGCGGCGCGCAGGCGGTCGCACAGACGCCGCGCCTGCGTCGACTTGCCGGCCCCCTCGCCGCCTTCAAAGGTGATGAACTTTCCACGGGTCACGCGCGCACAATGGCGGCGCGGGCGGCTGTGGCAAGCCTCAGCGGCCGGATATCAACAGGGCGTCGGGAAAGCCGCGCGCCATCGCCGCCTGGCGGGCGGCTTCGGCGGCATTGGCATCGCCCCACGGACCGGCCACGACCCGGTACAGCCGCCCCGTCCCTCGGTCCACCACCTGCACCTGTGCCCGGTCGCCCAATCGCTCGGCGGCCCGGTCCGCGCGCGGACGCTCGCTGAAGGCGCCGACCTGAACCCAGATCTCGCCCCGCTCGACGGCCACAGGTGCGCTCTGTGTCCGCACAGGCCCGGCCTCGGCATAGGCCACGCCGCCGCCGCTCCGGGGTGCCCGCCCGACATAGCGCACCCGCACCTCGCCCACCCCCTGCCCCATCATCCCCAAAGCCTCGGCCGCCCCGCGCGACAGATCGATGATCCGCCCCTCCACGAACGGCCCGCGATCATTGACCCGCAATACGACCGTCCGCCCATTGGCCAGATTGGTCACCTCCACCAGTCCGGGCAGAGGCAGGGTCTTGTGCGCGGCGGTCAGGGCATTCATGTCGAACCGCTCGCCGCTGGCGGTCGGCCGCCCGTGAAAGGCATCCCCGTACCAGGAGGCCATGCCCACCTCCTCGTAATCGGTATCCTCGACCGGCTGATACCAGCGTCCCCGCACCTGATAGGCGCGCATGGTGCCCGGTACGATCGGGGCCGGATCGGTCACGACAGGCAGGGCTCGCCCCCCTACTGCGCCCCGCCCCGTCCCCGCACAGGCCGAGAGGGATGCCGACAGCATCAGGCACAGGGTGGCCAGGATCGCGCCCCTTCGCTCCGCCATGCGTCGCCTCCTGTCCGGTCAGAGCGGTCATGATGGACCCGACTTTTTCCCCTTTGGTTAACGCCCCGTTTGCCGCCAGGCACCCTGCCCAGGCACCCCGGCGCCCCGGCGCGCCGGAAGCCCTCGGCTACGGTTCAGACCTTCAGGCGGTAGCCGACGCCGGGCTCAGTCTCGACGAGCGTCGGTCTTGCGGGATCTGCTTCAAGCTTCTGACGCAGTTGACCCACCACCACACGCAGATACTGCGTGTCGTCCTTGTGTGCGGTGCCCCAGACCGCAACCAGCAGGTCCCGGTGCCCGACCACCTTGCCGGCCTCGCGGGCAAGGTGGGCGAGGACCTCGTATTCCTTCGGGGTGAGGCGGACGGTAGAGCCACCACGCTCGACCCGGCGGTAGTCCAGGTCGATCGAGACGTTTCCGCTCTGGATAGGTCCTACGGCAGCCGGCCTGGCAGCGGTCTGGCGCAGGCCAGCGCGGATACGTGCCAGCAATTCGCCAACGCCGAATGGCTTTTCCACGTAATCGTTGGCTCCCAGGTCCAGGGCGGCAATCTTTTCGGCCTCTCGGTCGCGCGCGGACAACACGATGATGGGGCCCTTGTAGAACTCTCGCGCTCGGGCCAGCACGTCTTTGCCGTCCATGTCCGGCAGGCCGAGGTCAAGCACCACAGCGTCGGGGTTCCAGAGCGCGATCGCGCGAAGTCCTTCCTGACCACTATCGGCACGCTTGGCTTCATAACCGGCGACGTCGAGCGCCGGTGAGAGGAAGCGATGGATCTGCGGCTCGTCATCGATAACAAGCACCTGGGGGCGGACGGCGGACATCAAGCGCTTTCGTGTTTGCTCTATCGTCTGGCGCTCAGCGCGCCACGGCTCGGGTGTAGGCTAGAGCAGGTCTGGGTGAGTGGCGACGGCCTTGGGCAGGCTGATCAGTATTCGTGTACCTCGATCATCGTGGATCGGGCTGGCCGCAGCGATGCGGCCGTTCATGGCCTCTACGAACCCCTTTGCAATGGCGAGGCCAAGACCTGCACCTTTCGTGCGGTCGGACGGCTCGTCCATGCGCCGGAACTTGTCGAAAACGCGTTCCAGTTCGGCGGTAGGGATGCCTTGCCCGTCGTCCTCGATCGAGAGAACGACCGTGCCGCGGTCCTCAAAGGCCGCCAGTTCAATGGTCGTGCCGTCGGGGCTGTAGGCGATGGCGTTCTCAAGGATGTTCACCAGCGCCTGCTCCAGCAGGGATTGGTCAGCCGGGACGGCCGTCAGCCGATCTGGGAAGTCGCGTACCATGCGGCGATGGCCAAGCCGCCGCGAGACACGATCGGCGGCGGCGTTCAGCACATCACGGGCGTCGATCCAGTCCGAACGCACATTGAGCGCGCCGCCCTCCAGCCGGGTCATATCCAGCAGATCGCCGACATAGCGGCTGAGGCGTTCGGCCTCCTCGCGGATGCTGATCAACAGATCGTTGCGCACAGCCGGCTTCAGCGCGTCGCCATAATCGATAAGGGTCGTGGCTGCGCCCAATACCGTTGAGAGCGGCGTCCGAAGGTCGTGGCTGACCGAATTCATAAGAGCGCTCCGGAATCGGTCGGTACGCTTCAGCGTCTGAGTCTCGACGGCGTCGCCAGCCAGTTGCGCCCGCTCAATGGCGACTGCGCCTTGCTCCAGCATGGCGAGCATGAAGCGTTCTTCGTCCGATCCCGCATTCAGCACGCCGGCCTCCATCCCGACTACGCCCGCGCGCGACCGCAGCCCCTCCAGCGGGCGAAAGACCCACGTCGCCTGAGGCAGGGTGCCGGTGCCGTGCCCCGAGGGCTCGCCCTTTTCCCAGGCCCAACGCGCGGCCGCCATGGCAGTGGAGTCCAGCGGCACGAGCGTGGGGGCGGATGCAGCGACCGCGATATCAATACCGTCAGGCAGAAGCACCACGGCTTTGCCGCCCACGGCGGCGGCTGTCTGCTCGGCCAGTACGCGAGCGGTCTCCGGGCGGTCGTCGGCGGCGGCGAGGCTTTGGCTGGCGGCGAGCAGGGCCGACACGGCCGACGCGCGCCGCTCGGCATTGCGAGCCTGATCTCGCACTCTGCCCGCCAGTCCTCCTGTCGCCAGCGCCACTGCCCAGAAAACGAGCAAGGTCAGGATGTCGGTCGGCGAGCCGATCAGGAAACTGTAGCGCGGCTCCAGAAACAGAAAATTGTAAGTCAGGAAGGCGACCGTAGCGGCCGCCAGCGCCGGCCTCAGACCGTACAAGACACCGGCGGCCAGCACGGCCGACAAGTAGACGACGCCCAGATCGACGCGAACAAATGTCCGGTCCAACAGGGTGGCCAGTCCGGTGGCCGCCGCGATGAACCCGGCGCCTATGCCATAGCCCCGCCAGTCGGCGGCCTGCGGCCTCAAGCGGACCTTTTTGATCTGCGGGTCGTCGGCATGCGGCGCGTCCGTCACGATATGGATGGCAACGCCCTGTGCGGCGCGCAGCAGTTCCGCTGCCAGCGAACGGCCCATCCATTCGCTGATCCGGCTGTCCACACTCTTGCCGATGACGATCTGGGTCACGTTGGCGCGGCGCGCGTAGTCCATCACCGTGGCCACCACGTCGTCGCCGGTCAGCAGTATGGTGCGCCCGCCCAGCTGTTCTGCCAGCACGAAGGCCTCGCCTAGCCTCGCCGTTCCTTGCGGACGCATGGGGGCCCCGTTCGGTCGCTCGACGTGGGCCACAGTCCAAGGCGCGTCCATCATCAAGTCCGACAGGCGCCTGCCAGCTCTGACCAGCAACGCCGCCATGGGATCGCCAGCAACAAGGACCAGGATCCGTTCTCCCGCCGCCCACGGCCCCTCCATGCCGCGATCACGAAGCGTCGCCAACAGCTGGTCGTCTACCGTCTGTGCGGCACGACGCAGGGCCAGTTCGCGCAGGGCGGTCAGGTTTTCAACCTTGAAGAAGCGGTCCGCCGCCAGCTGCGCCGTTTCGGGCACATAGACCTTGCCATCGGCGAGCCGCTTCCTCAGCTCTTCGGGCGTGATGTCTACGACCTCGATATCATCTGCTCGACTGAGCGCGCTGTCCGGGACGGTCTCGCGCTGGCGCACGCCTGTGATGCGCAGCACGACGTCGGACAGGCTCGCCAGATGCTGGACGTTCAGCGTCGTCCAGACGTCGATCCCGGCGTCCAGGATTTCTTCCACGTCCTGCCAGCGCTTGGGGTGGCGCGAGCCGGGCACGTTGGCGTGGGCATACTCGTCGACGAGCAAAAGATCGGGCCGCCGCGCGATGGCACGGTCCAGATCGAACTCCAGCATGGGCCGGTCGCGGTAGGCGATGGGCGCGCGTGGCAGGACTTCCAGCCCACGCAGCAGGCTCTCGGTCTCGCGCCGGCCGTGGGTTTCGACCACGCCGACAACGACGTCGCCGCCCTCGGCCTTCCGGCGTCGGGCGGCGCGGAGCATCTCATAGGTCTTGCCGACCCCCGGCGACATGCCGAGGAACACCTTCAGCCGCCCGCGCTTGGGGCGTTTGGATCCGACCCTGGCCGGATCGGGCGGCGAAGGCGCAGCCCCGGTCGTCACCCGGCGGCCGCCGGATAGCGGTCATCCAGCGCGCGGTTGGTCATCATGACATTGACGCGCGGCTGACCGATGAAGCCGAGCAGCGGCTGTTCGGTCTGTGCGTCGATCACCTGCTGGACCTGGTCCATGCTCACGCCTCGCGCCTGGGCGACCCGCGCCGCCTGGATGCGAGCGTAGGCGGGCGAGATGTGCGGGTCGAGCCCCGACGCGGAGGTGGTGACGGCGTCGGCGGGGATTCTCGTCGCCCCCGTTTCGGCGCGCAGGGCGTCCGCATCCGTCTTCACCCGCTCAGCCAGGTCAGGGTTCAGCGGGCCAAGGTTCGATCCCGACGAGGCCGAGGCGTCGTAGCCGTCGCCCGCCGCCGAAGGACGGCTGTGCAGGTAGCGGGCCTCGGCGAAGGTCTGGCCGATCAGGGCCGATCCGCGCAACGTGCCGTCGGCGTCGCGGATCAGGCTGCCGTTCGCCTGGACCGGGAAGGCCGCCTGGGCGATCCCGGTGACGGCCAAGGGATAGGCGAGGCCCAGCAGGGCGGTGAACAGGGCGACCATGACGATCGCGGGGCGCAGGGCGTTCAGCATCAGAAAGTCGCCTTCAGGCTGGCGATGACGCGGCTGTCATAGACGGCGCCGAAGTCGTGCGCGTCGGTGTCTTGGTAGCGGACGTCCACCGCCAGCTTGTCCGTCAGGGCGTAGGCCGCGCCCGCGTTCCAGGTCGTGTAGTCGAAATCCGACGAGACCCACTGCCGGCCCAAGGTGCCGGACACTGTCCAGCGGTCGGCGGGCTTCCACACCAGACTGGCCTCGGCATAGGTCGCCTCGTCCTCGGCTGTGCCGAAGAAGTCGGGCGACCAGAAGACGACCGCGCCGACCGTCACCGGCCCAACGGCGCGGGACGTCGCCGTTTTGAGCTCCACGTAGTCGTAATCGAAGCCCGAGGGGTTGTCATACAGATAGGCGACCGCACCGACGTCCCAGTCCCAACCTGCGAACTGCGGGCGGAAACCGGCATAGATGTCGCTTTCCAGCGAGGTTTCGTCGTCGCCCGCATAGGCGACGTTCGACACCCAGGCGCCGGCGTAGAAGGCGCCGGAACCCAGATCGACCCCGGCTTGCAGCGCCGGGTCTTCCTCGGTCTGACTGACGCCCCGGAAGACGTAGTCGGAGGTGACGGCGACGTTGGCCGAGATATCCTGGGCGCGGGCTGAACCGCTGAGTGCCAGGCCGAAGATACCGGCGATGGCGACCAGGCCGAAGATCACGTCGTTGCGGCCAGAGGCGTGGGGAATGCGCTTGCGCATGGTTTGAACTTCCAAAGGGGTGGGATGGGGCTCAGGCGAGGCCGAGCCCGGAGACGACCAGGTCGATCAGCTTGATGCCGACGAAGGGCGCGATCAGACCGCCCAGGCCGTAGACGAGGAGGTTGCGACTCAAGAGAGCGCCCGCGCCGATGGCACGGTATTTCACGCCGCGCAGGGCCAGCGGGATCAGAGCAACGATGACGAGCGCGTTGAAGATCACCGCCGACAGGATGGCGCTCTCGGGGCTGTTCAACCGCATGACGTTGAGCGCGCCGAGCGAAGGCAGGGCGACCACGAACATTGCCGGGATGATGGCGAAATACTTGGCCACGTCGTTGGCGATTGAGAAGGTCGTGAGCGCGCCGCGCGTGATCAGCAGTTGCTTACCGACCTCCACGATCTCGATGACCTTGGTGGGGTCCGAGTCCAGATCGACCATGTTGCCGGCCTCGCGGGCGGCCTGGGCGCCGGTCTGCATGGCTACGCCGACGTCGGCCTGGGCCAGGGCCGGTGCGTCGTTGGCGCCGTCACCGCACATGGCGACCAGACGGCCCTTGGCCTGTTCGGCCTTGATGAGCCGCATCTTGTCCTCAGGCGTGGCCTCGGCGAGGTAGTCGTCGACCCCGGCCTCGCTGGCGATGGCGGCTGCGGTCACCGGATTGTCGCCGGTGATCATCACCGTGCGCAGGCCCATGCGGCGCAGGTCGGCGAACCGTTCCTTGACGCCCGGCTTGACCACGTCCTTCAGGTGGATGACGCCGATCAGGGACCCGTTGTGGGTCACGGCCAGGGGCGTGCCGCCCGAGCGTGCGATGCGCTCCACGGCTTGGCGGAACTCGGCCGGGGCCTGGGCCTCGGTCAGAGCCAGCGACTTCAGCACGGCGTCGACCGCGCCCTTCCGCCAGCTTTCCTTGCCCGCGTCCACGCCCGACTGACGCGTGGTGGCCGAGAAGGGAATGGCGGTGGCTCCTTCCTCCAGCTCGGCCGTCAGACCGGCGTTGCGGCCCAGTGTGATTATGGAGCGGCCTTCCGGTGTCTGGTCGGCCAAAGACGCCATCACGGCGGCCCGGAGCGCGGCCTCGGGACGCACGCCGGGGACCGGGATGACCTCGGTGGCCATTCGGTTGCCGAAGGTGATGGTGCCGGTCTTGTCCAGCAGCAGGGTGTCGACATCGCCCGCGGCTTCGACGGCCCGGCCCGATGTCGCCAGCACATTGACCTTGAGCAGCCGGTCCATGCCCGCGATACCGACGGCCGACAGAAGCCCGCCGATAGTGGTTGGGATCAAGGTGATGAAAAGGGCGCCCAGGACGATGGGATCCAGGTCCACACCCGAGTAGGCGCCGAGCCCCACCAGCGTCACCACTGCGATCAGGAACACCAGCGTCAACCCCGCCAGCAGCACGGCCAGGGCCAGTTCGTTCGGCGTCTTCCGGCGATCCGCGCCCTCGACCATGGCGATCATGCGATCCAGGAAGGTCGAGCCGGGCTTTGCGGTGATGCGCACCTTGATCCAGTCCGACACCACGGTCGTGCCGCCGGTCACGGCCGAGCGGTCGCCGCCGCTCTCGCGGATAACGGGCGCGCTCTCACCCGTGATGGCGGCCTCGTTGACCGAGGCAACGCCCTCGACGATCTCACCGTCAGAGGCGATGACGTCGCCCGCCTCAACCAGGATAATAGAGTTGATCTCCAGCTCGTGCGCCGGGGTCGGAACGACGGTGCCGGTCGCCCGATCGACGATGAGCTTGGCCTTGGTCGTCACTCTGGTGGCGCGAAGGCTGTCGGCTGCCGCCTTCCCACGGCCTTCGGCGACGCTTTCTGCGATATTGGCGAACAGCACTGTGGCCCAAAGCCACAGCGCGATCTGGATCGCGAAGCCGGCACCTTCGCCCGAGGCGATCTCAGCCGCCGCCGAGACCGTCGCGAGTAGCGCAACAATCCAGGTGGCGAAGATCACCGGGTTCTTGAGAAGCTTGGCCGGGTTCAGCTTGACGACCGCGTCGCCCAGCGCTCGGCCCAGCATGGCCCCCGACAGCCCGCCGGCGATCGGCGAGCGCGGGGCGTGAAGGGACATGTCTGTCATGTCGTGGGGTCCATTCAATTCAGAGACGGGTCACGACCTGGAGCATGTCGAAATGCTCCACGATCGGGCCGAGCGCGAGGGCGGGGAAGAACTGCAGCCCGCCGAGGATCAGGATCACGCCGATCAAGAGGCCGATGAACAGCGGCCCATGGGTCGGCAGCGTGCCGGCGGAGGGCGTCAGCTTGGGCTTGACCACCAGGCTGCCGGCAACGGCCAGGACGGCGATCGCCGGGACGAAGCGGCCCAGCAGCATGGCGATGCCTTGCGTCGTCGCCCACCAGGGTCCGTTCGCCGTCAGCCCCGCGAAGGCAGAGCCATTATTGGCGGCAGCCGAGGTGTAGCCGTAAAGGATTTCCGACAATCCATGAGGCCCATCGTTCAGCAGGCCCTTCAGCGCCTGGGGCAGAATGGAAGCGATCGCGGCGAAGCCCAGGATGGCCAGCGGCAGGACCAGCACGGCGACCATGGTGTACTGAATCTCGCGCGCCTCGATCTTCTTGCCGAGATACTCCGGTGTACGCCCGACCATCAGGCCGGCAACGAAGACCGCCAGTACGGCCATCAGGACCATGACGGCGATGCCTGAGCCGATGCCGCCCGGCAGGATCTCACCCAACTGCATCAAGAAGATCATCAGGCCGCCGCCCAACGGCATATAGCTGGCGTGCATGGCGTTGACCGAGCCGTTGGACGCGCCGGTCGTCATGGTCGCCCAGGCGACGGAGGACGGCACGCCGAAACGGGCTTCCTTGCCCTCCAGGTTCTGGCTCGCCTCGACCCCGGCTGCGGCCAGCGACGGCACGGTCTGGGTCTCGATGGCGTACATGGCTGCGGCTGACGCCGACAGCAGCACCAGGGCCGCGATGACCAGGGCCCGCACGTCGGTCCTGGCCAGCACGCTGCGGCCGAAGGCGAAGAAGGCGGCCCAGCCCAGCACATTGATGCAGACGGCCGTGATGAAGTTCGTCAGCGGCGTCGGGTTCTCCAGCGGATGGGCGGAGTTGACGTTGAAGATGCCGCCGCCGTTGATGCCCAGCTGCTTGATGGCCAGCTGACTTGCGGCCGGGAACACGCTGATGGTCTGCTGACCGCCCTCCATCGTCGTCGCCGTGGCCGAGGCCTCGAGCGACTGGACGACCCCCAACCCCGCCAGAACGATTGCCACGACGAACGACAGAGGCAGCAGGACGTAAAGGGTGGTGCGCGTCATGTCGGCCCAGAAGTTGCCGACGCCTTGGCCGCGATCGGCGACGAAGGCGCGGGCCAGCGCCGCCGCGATCGTCGCGCCCGTGGCTGCCGAGAGAAAGTTCTGCACGGTCAGGCCCAGCATCTGGCTGAGCGTCGACATCGTCGTTTCCCCGCCATAGGCCTGCCAGTTGGTGTTGGTGACGAAGCTGACGGCGGTGTTGAACGCCATGTGCGGGTTCAGGCCCTCGAACCCTTGCGGGTTCATCGGCAGCACGCCCTGGAGGCGCAGGATCGCATAAAGGGCGAAGAAGCCGGCCGCGTTGAAGGCCAGCAACGTGCCCGCAAACCCGAGCCAGCCCTGGCTGCGGGTCGGATCGACGCCGGCGGCCTTGTAGAAGACGCACTCCACCGGCTTCAGCACCGGGTCGAGCCAGGTACGTTCGCCGCTCCAGACGCGCGACATGTAGACGCCGATCGGCCAGCCGAGCAGGCAGGCCAGACCCAGCGTGAGGGCGATTTCCGCCCATCCCTGAATGTTCACGACGCGGCTCTCCTAGAACCGCTCGGGCCGCAGTAAGGCTGCGACCATGTAGATGGCGACCACGACTGCGCCGACACCCCAGAGTACGGAGAGCACCATCGTCACACCTGTTTCAGGATATTGGCGACAGCGGCAACGGCAACAAACGCCCCACCGCCGATCGCCAGAAACATCAGATCGGCCATGCCGCATCTCCCTAGGTTCAACAGGGGGAGATCAGACGCCTGAGCGGCGTAAGAGCGCTATCTGAGAGTCGCCCATCGGCATAAGCCCGGCATAAAGACGGCACCTGTCGTCGCAAATCGACGGGATGGATGGCACGGCGAAGGGCTGACGCGTTTCGGGTTGGATCTGTGGCGTGATGTGGTCGTCGAGGGCTTGGCCGACGGCAATCGTTGAGGTGTGGGCGACGGGATGCCGGACAGCAAAAAACCCCACAGCGGTGCTGTGAGGTATTCTTGGGTGCGGGAGCAGGATTTGAACCTGCGACCTTCAGGTTATGAGCCTGACGAGCTACCGGGCTGCTCCATCCCGCGGCAAACGGTAGTGTGAAGGAAGAGGGTTCGAGAGGGACATTCTTATGTATCTGGTAGACCCGGCGGCGACCTACTCTCCCGCGCCTTGAGACGAAGTACCATTGGCTCTGGAGGGCTTAACGACCGAGTTCGAAATGGGATCGGGTGGGGAACCTCCGACATAGCCACCAGGTCAACCGGATACATAAGAATGAGAAGACATCGTCGCGATATTCATCGGCAAGTAGAACCGAATGAGTTTTGCTGAGAAACGATCAAGCCGATCGGATTATTAGTACCAGTAAGCTTCACGCGTCACCGCGCTTCCACACCTGGCCTATCAACGTGGTAGTCTTCCACGATCCTCAGCGAAGCCTTGTTTTGAGGTTAGTTTCCCGCTTAGATGCTTTCAGCGGTTATCTATTCCATACATAGCTACCCTGCTGCGCGGCTGGCGCCACGACAGGTCCACCAGAGGTATGTCCATCCCGGTCCTCTCGTACTAGGGACAGATCCTCTCAAGCTTCGAACACCCACGGCAGATAGGGACCAAACTGTCTCACGACGTTCTGAACCCAGCTCACGTACCACTTTAAATGGCGAACAGCCATACCCTTGGGACCTGCTCCAGCCCCAGGATGTGATGAGCCGACATCGAGGTGCCAAACTTTGCCGTCGATATGGACTCTTGGGCAAAATCAGCCTGTTATCCCTAGAGTACCTTTTATCCGTTGAGCGATGGCCCTTCCACGCGGGACCACCGGATCACTATGGCCGACTTTCGTCTCTGCTCGACTTGTCAGTCTCGCAGTCAGGCGGGCTTATGCCATTGCACTCGACGACCGATTTCCGACCGGTCTGAGCCCACCATCGCGCGCCTCCGTTACACTTTAGGAGGCGACCGCCCCAGTCAAACTACCCACCACGCCATGTCCCGGGACCGGATAACGGCCCTCGGTTAGACGTCAACGACAGTAAGGGTGGTATTTCAAGGATGGCTCCACCAGAGCTGGCGCCCCGGTTTCATAGCCTCCCACCTATCCTACACATACGGTCGCTAACGCCAAGGCGAAGCTATAGTAAAGGTTCATAGGGTCTTTCCGTCTGACCGCGGGAACCCCGCATCTTCACGGGGAATTCAATTTCACTGAGCCTGTGCTGGAGACAGTGGGGAAGTCGTTACGCCATTCGTGCAGGTCGGAACTTACCCGACAAGGAATTTCGCTACCTTAGGACCGTTATAGTTACGGCCGCCGTTTACCTGGGCTTCAGTTCGAAGCTTGCACTTCTCCCTTTAACCTTCAGGCACCGGGCAGGCGTCAGACCCTATACGTCGCATTGCTGCTTCGCAGAGCCCTGTGTTTTTGCTAAACAGTCGCTACCCCCTGGCTTGTGCCACTCATTTCTGGTTGCCCAGAGTGAGTCACGCTTATTCCGAAGTTACGCGTGCAATTTGCCGAGTTCCTTCAGCACAGTTCTCTCAAGCGCCTTGGTATGCTCTACCTGACCACCTGTGTCGGTTTCGGGTACGGTCTCTGCTAGAGTTATTTCCAGGGACGACGCCACTGCCGGGAACAATCCAATAAGCCCCGACAACTTATGCCATCCGTCACTTCTAGCTGGTGCAGGAATATTTACCTGCTTCCCATCGACTACGCTTTTCAGCCTCGCCTTAGGGGCCGACTAACCCTGCGCAGATTAGCTTTACGCAGGAACCCTTGGTCTTTCGGCGACAGTGTTTCTCACACTGTTTATCGTTACTCATGTCAGCATTCTCACTTCCGATACCTCCAGCCAACCTCGCAGTTGACCTTCACCGGCTTACGGAACGCTCCGCTACCGCATGCACATAAGTGCACACCCATACCTTCGGCGAACGGCTTAAGCCCCGTTACATTTTCCGCGCAGGATCGCTTGATCAGTGAGCTGTTACGCTTTCTTTAAAGGATGGCTGCTTCTAAGCCAACCTCCTGATTGTCAAAGCAATCCCACATCGTTTCCCACTTAGCCGTTACTTGGGGGCCTTAGATGATGGTTAGGGTTGTTTCCCTTTTCACGACGGACGTTAGCACCCGCCGTGTGTCTGCCCGATAGTTCTCTTGGGTATTCGGAGTTTGGTTAGAATTGGTACCGCTCGCGCAGCCCGCATCCATCCAGTGCTCTACCCCCCAAGGAATACGTCGGACGCTCTACCTAAATAGATTTCGCGGAGAACCAGCTATGTCCAGGTTTGATTGGCCTTTCACCCCTATCCACAAGTCATCCCAGAATTTTTCAACATTCACGGGTTCGGACCTCCAGTAAGTGTTACCTTACCTTCATCCTGCTCATGGATAGATCACCTGGTTTCGGGTCGTCATACGTCGAACTTGTCGCCCTATTCAGACTCGCTTTCGCTACGCCTACACCTAACGGCTTAAGCTTGCTCGACACATGAAGTCGCTGACCCATTATACAAAAGGTACGCCGTCACCCCGCTTGGGGGCTCCGACTGCTTGTAGGCTTCCGATTTCAGGATCTGTTTCACTCCCCTTGTCGGGGTGCTTTTCACCTTTCCCTCACGGTACTTGTTCACTATCGGTCGCAGAGGAGTACTTAGGCTTGGAGGGTGGTCCCCCCATGTTCAGACAGGATTTCACGTGTCCCGCCCTACTCGAGTCTCTTGCTGTTTTACGGCTACGGGGCTGTCACCCACTATGGCCGACCTTTCCAGGTCGTTCGCCTTTATGTCACAAGAGCACTGGCCTGGTCCCGGTTCGCTCGCCACTACTACGGGA